>Ga0114933_10000501_pt1 | contig 47870 bp, 29 predicted proteins | sample 4SBtaG_FD_89691 | JGI IMG/M metagenome (GOLD analysis project Ga0114933, IMG submission 89691) | Deep subsurface microbial communities from Kolumbo volcano to uncover new lineages of life (NeLLi) - 4SBTROV12_W25 metaG | ecosystem: Environmental > Aquatic > Marine > Volcanic | place: Kolumbo... | reverse complement strand
GCCGAGTCCAGGTCGTACTGGCACATGCCGCCCTTGTCGGTGCCGTGGCTGTTGCCGACCACGAAGACGCTGTCCGGGTCCCAGGGTGGGATGACCGCGTCCTTGACCACGTTGGCGTCGATGGCGCAGCCTGGGGGCCCCGTGCCGTCGTCCAGCGTCAGCGAGCGCCAGGTGCTGGACCAGGCGCCCGCGGAGTCGACCTGGGCATCCACGACGAAGAGGCCGCAGTCGGTCTCGGTCGCGCCCGTGCCCTGGAAGCCCACGACCAGCTGGCAGGCATCGGTCAGACAATCGGGGTCGGGGAGGTCGGGGGACAGCGTCATGAAGGCGAAGCGCCTCCTGGAGTCAGTACGGTGTCACGGTCGAGCCCGGGCCTTCAAGCTGGGGTCGAGGCCCTTGGCCCCCTGTGGCGCTTGCCTTCCCTCGTGGAGCGGCACCCCCAGTGGTTCTCGTGACTTCGGTGCAAAGCGCTCGCGTGGGTGGGTAGGCGTCTGGTAGACCACCAGGCATGGTCCTGTCCCTCCTCCTCGCCTGCAGCGGTGCTGGCCCCTCCGGACTTCTGGAGCCAGAGGTCCTGCCCGCCGCCCTGGCGGTCCAGGTCGCGCCCGCCTGGGACCCGCTCCTGGAGTCGTCGCTGGCCGTGCGCTTCACCGCCGACGATGCGGGGTCGCTGGCCCTGACCCTGGCCGACGCGCTGGGCACGCCGCTGGTGACCGAGTCGCTCACGGTGGGCGACGACGGGCTCGCCGACTGGTCCTGGGAGGACCTGGACGGCGCGGTCCCCGCGCTGGGCACCTACTGGCTCACGGGGGTCTTCACGCGCGACGACGGCGAGGGGACCGAGCTCACGGCCGAGATCGAGGTCGTGCGACTGGGCTTCGACCAGGCCTGGGCCGAGGACGACGACGGCGCGACCAGCACCCGCGTGCACCTGACCTGGCACCAGGTGGGCATGACCCAGCAGGACACCGCTGCCTTCTCGGCACTGGACGCGCTGGAGGCCGACGGCGTGGCCCTGGACTTCCCCGACCTGACCCCCACGCTGGGCCGGCCGATGGAGGGCACCAGTCAGCCCCTGGCCTATGTCTGGGACAGCCTGCCGCTCATCACGGTGGCCCTGGGCGACGCGGCGGTCATCGGAGAGCAGGCCCTGACCCTGGACGTCGACGGCTGGACGGTGCTCACCGACGGCCCCTTGGCGCCGGGCGAGCCCGTGACCCTCCAGCGGGACACCCCGCTGTCGGACCGCGTGGGCGTGGTCGACGAGACCCTGCGCCTGGGCTTCACCGCCCAGGACGACCAGGGCGCCGCCCACGACCTGGGGGCCCAGTTCCTGCCCATCCGCTTCTACGCCCTGCACGACGACCCCGACACCGAGGTCTGGCCCGCCGCCATCGACCCGGCGCTGACCGCAATCGATGGTGCGGCGCCCCAGGCCGAAGCTGTGCTGGACGCCCTGGTGGACTGGGTCTTCCACGACCTGGGGCTGTCCTACGACACCAACTGGGGGGCGTCCTACTACACGGCCTACTTCTCCGAGGACTGGGAGCAGGCCCACTTCTACTTCACCGACTTCCTGGAGCGCCGGTTCGGCACCACCGTGAACTGCTCGGACTGCGCGTCGATCCTGGTGGCCTACGCCAACATGATCGGCGTGCCGCTGAACTACCGGATCATCGGCTGGAACTTCCAGCTGAACCAGATCCTGGCCATCGGTGGCAGCGACTTCTCGAATTGCCCCTTCGGCCCCGGCGGCTGCGGCTTCAGCTACCACGCCGTGACCGGCGGGCTGGGCTACGGCGCCATCTGGGACGCGACCCTGGCGCTCGACGGCGACAGCGACCCGTCCGCGCTGCCCTCGGAGACCCTGATGGTCCAGACCATCGACGAGGACGAGTACATGGACCGGCTCGTGATGTCCGGCCGCGCCGACTACACCTATGAAGCCCAGGGGACGCACCAGTGATGACCTGGAGCCTGCTCTTCGGCCTGGCTGCCGCCGGCGAAGCCCTGTGGGCTGGCGTGCCCCTGGCGAGCCTGGAGACCCTGGGGGTCGGCACGCCCACGGTCTCGCACCTGGGCTCGTCCTGGCGAGCGCCCCTGCCCGGGGGCGGCATCGTGGACCTGACCTGGTACGCCACCCCCGAGCTCGCCCTCGCTGCGGCCCAGGGGCGCATCCACACGGCCGCCCAGCACCCGCTGCCGGCACTGGGCCAGGACCTGTGGGGGGCCCCGGGGGACATCCTGCTGGCCCGGGACCGCAACGTGTTGATCTTCGTGCGCGCCCTGGACGGGACGGCCGACACGGCGCTCCAGGCCCTCCAGGCAGCCCTGGTCGTGGACGCGACCGGGCCCGACTGGCAGACCCGGGTGGTCGACGGCGTGCCGGTGGCCTGGGACAGCTGCGGACGCCGCAGGGTAGGGGACTGAGATGGCGCGCGTCCTGGTCGACGTGCAGGGACAGCTCCACGGCCGAGGCAGCGTGATCGTGGGGCTCTACACCGAAGGCGGTTTCCGACGCTTTGGTGGTGAGCCGCCCGTCGCGAGCGCCAAGGCCCGGGCCGGGGACCAGGGCACCCTGGTCGTGCTCGAGGACATTCCGCCGGGGGTCTACGCGGCGGCCGCCTACCACGACGAGAACGACAACGGCCGCTTGGACCTGACCAGCGTGGGCGTGCCCACCGAGGGCCGGGGCTACTCCAACACCCCCAAGACCGGGCTGAGCGTGCCGGGCTTCGCGGACGCGAGCTTCACCCACGGCGACGGCGAGACCCGGGTGGCCATCGTGTTGGCGTACCTGGGGCGTAACAAGCGCTGATCAGCGGCTCACGAGCCAGGCCCCCACGGCGAGCATCACCGCGCCAGCCCAGCGGTCCGGGGTCGCCGCCCGCGCGTCGCTGCCCAACCAGCCGTGGTGCTCACACAACAGCGCGAACACGAACTGCGACGCCACCAGCGCCGCCAGGCAGGCCGCCACCCCGATCTCCGGGATGGCCCGGTTCATGCCCGCCATGCCGGTGACGCCCAGGGCGCCGGCCAGGAACACCCACCAGGGCAGTCCCGCCAGTTCGGACCACGACCCGGAGCCCCGCACGCCGACCCCGAGCCAGGCGACACCGACCAGGGCCCCGACCACATGGAGCACCAGGGCCGACTCCATGTTGCCGGTCGCCCGGGCGACGGCCTGGTTCATGAGCCACAGGACTGGCTGGGCGACGCCGAAGGCGAGGGGAACGAGCAGCCAGGCGTGGTGGGGCATCCGGGGGCCTCAGAACAGGTACAGCAGCAGGTACGCCCCCAGGATCAACGCCGCCCACATCGCCGTGCTGCCCGCGGGCCAGGTGCGGCTCATGGCGCCCCGGGGACCGTGGGGACCGATCACGAACAGTTGCAGCGTGCCCTTGATGAGAGCCAGCACCGAGCTGGTGAAGAGCGCCCAGGCGGGCCCTCCCACCACGCGCAGGTCGTGGATCAAGCCCGGGAGCCAGCGCCGATAGACCCAGTCGAAGTCCAGGTTGAGCGACCGGATCTCCGCCGGGTACCAGCCCCGTCGGATCAACACGCCAAAGGCCAGGGCCGCGAACAGCAGCAGCTGGAGCTGGGTGATCACGTGGTCGAAGGTGTAGGGCACGTAGTCGACGGCGTAGGGCAGGAAGGCGTAGAGCGGATCCGGGTAGATGCCGATGGCCAGGCAGAAGAACGCCGCGATGCCCATGGCCAGGAGCATGTTCAGGGGGGCTTCCTTGACCCGATGGCCACCGTCGTGGGCGAAGAAGGCGAAGAAGGGGATCTTGATGCCCGAGTGCTCCATCACCCCCGCCGACGCGAACAACAGGCCCACCCACACCCAGGTCATGTGGCCGCTGATGGCCGCGGACTGGATCAGGCTCTTGCTCACGAACCCCGAGAAGAACGGGAAGGCCGAGATGCTCATGGCCCCGATGATCGTGAACACCGTGGTCAGGGGCATGGACTTGTAGAGCCCGCCCAGCTCCGAGGCCTTGGCCGTGCCCGTGCGGTGCAACACCGCGCCGACCCCCATGAAGAGCAGGGCCTTGTACAGGATGTGGCAGAAGGCGTGGGCCACCGTGCCGTTGATGGCCAGCTCGGTGCCGATGCCCACCCCGACCACCATGAAGCCCAGCTGGTTGTTCAGGGAGTAGGCCAGCACCTTGCGGAGGTCGTTTTCGATGACCGCGAAGATGATCGGGAAGAGCGTCATGATGACGCCCACTGTGATCAGCAGTGAGGTGCCGGCGTAGCCCCGGGCCAGGGCGTAGATGGCCAGCTTGGTGGTAAAGGCCGACAAGAAGACCGTGCCGGTGACCGTGGCCTTGGGGTAGGCGTCCTGGAGCCAGTTGTGCAGCAGCGGGAACGCGGCCTTGATGCCAAAGGCCAAGAGGATCAGCCCGCCGCCTGCGCCCCCCAGGCCGATGTGATCAAAGGCCACCGAGCCGGTGTCGGCGTAGCGAGCCATCATGCCGGCCAGCAGCAGCACCCCGGAGCCGACCTGGATCACCAGGTACCGGATGCCGCACTTCCACGCCTCCTCGGACCGGGTGGCCCAGATCAGGAACACGCTGGAGATGGCCGTGATCTCCCACCAGACGAACAGCGTGACCAGGTCGCCGGCGAAGACCGCCGCGATGGCGCTGCCGGCGTAGACCATGCCGCTCACGTGCTGCATGCCGTCCCGGACGTGCAGGGCGTAGAGCGCGGCGGTGAAGGCCGCGATGTGGAAGATGGTGCCGAAGACCCGGGCCAGGGCGTCGACCCGCACGGGGATGAACTCGACCCCGAACATCGTGAAGTTCGACAGCTGGCCTTCGGGCAGCATCCAGAATTGGAGGAAGCTCAGCACCGGCAGGATCAGCGCCGCCACCGCCTGGGCCGTGCTGCGCCGGGGCAGCAGAGCCAGCAGCAGCCCGCCGACCATCAGGATCACCCCGGGGGGCAGCGCCATCATGGCCGCTCCTGGGGGTCGTAGTAGTCCTCGTCCCGCTTGACGCTCTTGCGCAGCTGCTTGCCAAGCATCACTGCGGTCACGAAGGCGACGAAGCCGAACAGGCCGTGGAAGCCCGGCAGCGCATCGAAGCCGAAGTGCGGGTGGCCGGTGTGCCAGCCAAGCTCACCGATGAGCTCGAGCACGACCAGCGCAACACAGGCGCCCACCAGCACCCGCCAGATCAGCTCGTGCGTGCTCGGCTTGTCCAGCCAGCGAGGGGTGTCGTCGTGGCCCATCACATGCCCGCCAGCAGCGTGTAGAGCCGCTCGGAGTGGAAGAAGAGCACGACACAGCCCAGCGCCGTGAGCACCGGGGGAATCACCACCAGCGGGTGCTCCCGCTCCAGGTTGCTCACGCCGTCGTCGTGCTCGTGCTCGTGCTCGTGCTCGTCAGGCGTGCCCAGGAAGGCCCGCCCGAACACCGGCACCAGGTACCCGATGCTCAACAGCGAGCTCACCATCAAGACCCCCGCGAACACCCCGTGCCCGCCGTCGAAGGCCCCAACCCCCAGGAACCACTTGGACCACATGCCCCCCGAGAACGGCAGCCCGATGATGCTCATCGACCCGATCGCAAAGGCGCCGAAGGTCCACGGCATGCGCCGGCCCAGCCCGTGCATCTGGCTGATGTTCTTCTTGTGGGCACAGACCATCACCGCGCCCGCACAGAAGAAGAGGGTGATCTTGCCCACCGCGTGCATCGCGATGTGCATGCCCGCTCCGATCGCCCCAGCCGTGCTCGCGAACGCCGCCCCCAGCACGATGTAGCTGAGTTGACTGATGGTGGAGTACGCCAGCCGGGCCTTCAGGTTGTCCTTGGTCAGGGCCACCACCGACGCCACCAGGATGGTGATCGTCGCCGCCCACAACAGCCACGTGCTGGCATGGGTCAGAGCCAGGAACTCCAGGCCAAAGATGTAGACGACCACCTTGAGCACGGTGAAGACGCCGGCCTTGACCACCGCCACGGCGTGCAGCAAGGCGGACACCGGTGTGGGCGCGACCATCGCCGCCGGCAGCCAGCGGTGGAAGGGCATGACCGCGGCCTTGCCGGTGCCGAACACGAACAGCGCCAGCAACAGCGGCACCATGGCGCCGGAGACCTTGCCGTCCAGGATGCCGCCCGGCGTGAACTCGGTCGTGCCCGCCAGGTGCTGGGTCCAGATCACCGCCAGCAGCAGGAAGCAGACCGACGTGGACACCAGGATGCCCATGTAGATCCGGCCGGCACGCTTGGCCTCGTCCGTCTGGTGGTGGGTGACCAGGGGGTAGGTGCTGAACGTGAGCACCTCGTAGAAGGTGAACAGCGTGAACAGGTTGCGGCTGAACGCCACCCCGATCGCCGCGAAGATGGCGATCGCGAAGCAGGTGAAGAACCGGGTCTGGTTCTCCTCGTGGTGCCCGCGCATGTACCCGAAGCCGTAGATCGACGTCAGGATCCACAGGCCCGAGGCCACCAGGGCGAAGAGCATGCCCAGGGGCTCGACCTTGAGCCCCAGCACCAGGCCGGGCAGGACTTCGACGAGCTCGTAGGTCGGTCGGCCGCCCGCCTCGATGTGGGGCAGGATCGACAGCACCACGCCGAAGAGCACGCTGGCCACGACCACGATGGACCCGTCGCGCAGGTTCTCCCAGCGCCCCAGCAGCTGGACCAGGACCGCGCCACCCAGCGGGATCAGCAGGGCTAGCAGCAGGGCGTTCATCAGAGCACCCCGGCCATCAGGACCCGTGCTGCTTCGGCCGCGACACCGGCCGTCACGTCGGTCGCGACGCCACAGGCCACGGTGCCGCCGATGAGCACCCACGTGCACACCAGCATCCAGAACGGCGCTTCCTCGGCCCTGGCACCTTCGGGCGACGGCCGGAAGTACGCGACCTCGAGCACCCGCCAGATGTAGACCACGGCCAGCAAGGACGAGCCCAACAGCGCCACCGCCACCCAGACCTTGTCCGCCTCGAGCGCGCCCAGCACGAAGTACCACTTGGAGATGAAGCCCACGGTCAGGGGCACGCCGATCAGGCTCAGGCCCCCGATGACGAACGCGGCCATGGTCACCGGCATCCGCCGTCCCAGCCCCGCCCAGTCATCCAGCTTCGACGAGCCGATCCGGTAGACCACGCAGCCGACCACCAGGAACAGCCCGCCCTTCATCAGGGCGTGGTTGAACAGGTGCACGATGCCGCCGGTCAGCCCGGTCTGGTTGGCCAGGGACAGCCCCACGATCATGTACCCGACCTGGGCCACCGAGCTGTAGGCAAGCAGCCGCTTTACGTCGCGCTCGAAGCAGGCCACCAGCGAGCCCACGTAGATGCCGACCAAGGCCAGCGGCAGCAGCACCCGGGCCAGGTCCAGCTCCTCGAAGGCCAGCTCGACCCCGAAGACGGTGAACACCGACCGCAGCAACACGTAGAAGCTGACCTTGGTGGCCGTGGCGGCCAGGAAGGCCGTCACCACGGACGGGGCAAAGGTGTAGGCGTTGGGCAGCCAGATGTGCAGCGGGAACACCGCCAGCTTGATGCTGAGGCCCACGGTCATGAAGGCGAACGCCGTCTGGACCGTGCGGTTGGCGCCCACCGCGCGGAGCTGGTGGGCCATGTCGACCATGTTCAGGGTGCCGGTGGCCATGTAGGCCAGGCCGATCCCGATGAGCACGAAGGTGCCGCCGATGGTGCCCAGCACCAGGTAGCGGAAGGAGCTGGTCAGGGCCCGGGGCGACCGGCCCATGGCGATCAGCCCGTACATGGCCAGGGAGCTGATCTCCAGGAACACGAAGACGTTGAAGGCGTCGCCGGTGATGGTCATGCCCAACAGGCCGGTCTGACACAACAGGAGCATCGCGTAGAACAGGTGGTGGCGCTCGGCCGGCACCTCGTCGTCGACGGACTGCCGGGCGTAGGGGAACACCACCGCGGCGATGGTGCACAGCAGCAACAGCACGTAGGCATTGGCCGCGTCGATCCGGTACTCGATACCGATCGGCGGCGCCCAGCCCCCCAGGTGGTAGCTGACCACGCCCTGGTCCAGCACCTGTTGCAGGAGCCGCCAGGCCACCGCCAATGTCGCCCAGGACACCGCCGTTGAGAACGCCCAGACCGCGGCCCGGTTGCGGATCACCACCACCAGGGGTGCGCCGACCAGCGGCAGCATGATCACCAGCGCAGGCAGGTGCGCGTCGAGGGTCAACGCTCCTCCTGGGCCAGGATCTCGTCCTCTTCGAGGGTCCCGTAGACCTCGTGGATGCGGACGGCGAGGGCCAGCCCCACGGCCGTGGTCGCGACCCCGACCACGATGGCCGTCAGGATCAGGCAGTGGTTCAGCGGGTTGCTGAACACCTCGAAGCCCTCGCCCAGGATGGGCGCGGTGCCGCCGGTGACCTTGCCCATCGAGATGTAGAGCATGAACACGGAGACCTGGAAGATGTTCAGGCCCACGATCTTCTTGATCAGGTTGTGACTCTCGATGACCACGTAGAGCCCGGTCATCATCAACATGATGACGAGCCAGTAGTTCAGCAGGCCCAGGGTCACTCCGACTCCCGGCCGCCGTACCCGGCGAAGTCGAAGAAGATGGACGTGATGACCATCGTGACGGTGATGCCCACGCCGAGCTCGACCAACAGGATGCCCAGGTGCTGACCGTGGGTCGGATCGTGGTGGTCCAGCACGTCATAGTCGAGCAGGTTGCCGCCCATCAACATGCTGGCGATGCCCACCCCGGCGTAGAGCAGGACACCCGCCGAGAACCCGATCTCCAGCAGTCTCTGGGGCACGACCCGGCGGGTCTCGCTCAGGCCGAAGATCAGCGCGTGCAGGATGAAGCCCGCGCCGAAGATGACCCCGGCCTGGAACCCGCCGCCCGGCCCGTAGTCCCCGTGGAACTGCACGTAGAGCGCGAACAGGAAGATGTAGGGGAGCAGCACCTTGGCCACGACCCGCACGATGCCGTTGCCGGTCACTCCGGGTCCTCCCGCCGTCGGCCCAGGCCGAGCAGCATCATGACGGCGACGCCGGCGGTGAAGATCACGGTGGTCTCGCCCAGGGTGTCGTAGCCGCGGTAGGTGGCCAGCACCGACGTCACGATGTTCGGCACCTGGACGTCGGTCTCGCTCAGCGCGATCATCTCCGGCACCATGTGGGTGTGGATGAGCGCGTTCGGGTCCCCGAAGCCCGGCATGTCCAGGGTCCCGTACATCAGGAAGCCGCCCGTCAGCAGTGCGACGAGCAGGGGCAAGAAGGGGCGGTGGGCGTGGGCCCGCTCCTCGCGACTGGTCAGCGACAAGGCGCCGAGCATCAGCACCGTCGACGCGCCGGCGCCGACGGCGGCTTCGGTGAAGGCCACATCCACGGCGTCCATGACCACGAAGAGGCAGGCGCTCAAGAAGCTGAAGAAGCCTGTGAGCATGACCACGCCGAACAGGCCGCGCAGCCGCGCGATGACGACCGCGGTGCTGGCCATGCCCAGGAGCAGCAGGAGGGTGACCAGCTCGGTCATGGGTCCACCCCCGGGTCCGTGTCGCCTTTCTCGGCGTAGTGCTCAGCGGCGTCGGTGTGCACCGGCGTGTCCGGCAGCCGGGCGGCCTCGGGGTCGACGGGCGCGGAGCGCGCCAACACCGGCTCCAGGCCATGGGCATAGGCCGACTGGGCCAGGGCGTGGGTGCTGGTGGGGCCGCTGATCCACAAGAAGACCAGCACCATCACCAGCTTCACGCCGACCAGGTCCGGGTGCAGCGAGAAAAGCGCCACCCAGTCGCACTGGAGCATCAGCCCGACCAGGATGAGCGCGGCCCCCAAGGTGTCACCGACGCCCGCCGCGTGGATGCGACTGTAGAAGTCGGGCATCCGGTTCAGGCCGATGCCGCCCACCATGCAGAAGAGCGCCCCGCCTGTCAGGAGGATCCAGCTCAGCACGTCCAGGGCCAGGGCCATCAGGAGTCGCCCTCCTGGCCCTGGGCCAGGTCGCCGTACTTGGCGAACTTGAGCACGGCCAGGGTGCCGATGAAGTTCATGAGCGCGTAGAGCAGGGCCAGGTCCAGCCACTCCGGGCGCCCGGTCAAGAAGCCCAGTACCGCGATCAACAGCACGGTCATCGTGCCCATCGTGTTGACGGCGAGGACCCGGTCCCAGACCGTGGGGCCCCGTGCGGCGCGCACCAGCGCCAGGGCCATGGTGACGAGCACCCCGATGGTGGCGACGACGTACACCTACAGGTTCCCCTCGAAGTCCAGGGGCTCTTGGGGGTGGGACGGCGCATCGGCGCCTTCGACGCGGACACAGCGCTGGTTCATCTCGTCGGTCTCGAGGCCCGCCGCCGCGTCGTCGGCGATGGCGTGCACCAGCAGCGCGTGGCCCTGGATGTCCACCGACACGGTGCCCGGGGTCAAGGTGATGCTATTGGCGTACAGCGTCAGGCCCAATCCGGACTGCTGATCGCCGTGGGTCACCACCCACTGGGGCTGGATGGGCAGGCTGGGGTCCAGGATGCGCTTGGCCACGTCGACATTGGCCACCACGATCTCCTTGACCAGCCACGGCAGGTAGCTGAGCAGCCGGAAGGTGATGTGGACCGGAGCACCTTCCTCGTCCAGCACGCCCAGGCGGCCGCTCAGGAACACCACCAGGGCGATGCTGCCGGCGCCGAAAGACAGGATCAGCGTGGTGTAGTGTCCTGACCACAACAGCCAGATCGCCGCCAGGACGGCGACGGAAGACGACACGTGCTTCAACTCAGCTCCTGCCTCGGCTGCTGGTCATCATCGGACGCGGGGTGGGCCGATTTTAGGCCTTCTCGTCGCCGGTGCAAGTGACCGGGCCTGGACTGCGGGAGCGCTTGGCGTCGTGGGCCGATGCAGCGCTCCACAGGCCTCGGTCCTTCACGGCCGCGTTGGCTGCGGTCGTCCTGTTGGTAGGGGTCGGCCCGGACCTGGCCGACTGGACCTCGGGCTTCATCGGTGCGGCCCACGTCGACCAGTACGGCACCCAGTGGTTCTACTGGTTCACGGAGCGCGCGGTGCTCGACGGGCACTCCCTGGCACACACGGACCTGTTCTTCTACCCCTATGGCAAGGACATCTACCGCCACACCGGGGCCAACGTCCTGGACGCCATCCTGGCGGTGCCCTTCCGCCTGAGCTTGGGGCGCGAGCTCGGCTACAACGTGTTCTGCCTGGTGTTCGTGGGGCTGGCCGGCTGGGCATTCCACGCCTTGGCCAGGGAGCTCAGCGACGATCCCATCGCCGTCGGGGTCGGCGCCGTGTGTTTCGCCGTGTCGCCCTACATGCTCTACGAGCTGCGCGAGGGCCGTCCGACCCAGGGGCTCCTGGTGTTGCTGCCCCTGATCCTGCTCCAGGCCCGCAGGACCGGCTGGCGGCCCGGCCTGCGAGCCCCGCTCCTGGGGGGCGTGCTCCTGGCGGTCTCGGGCTTTCAGTACTGGTTCTACGCGCTCTTCGGCGGCCTCGCGCTGCTGGTCTACGGGCTGGTGCTCAGCTGGCGCCCGCCGGCGGGGGCCGGTCCGGGCTGGCGCGTCTTCGCCCGCTTCGCCGTGTTCGGAGGTGTCGCGATGGCCGTCTGTGCGCCCGTGGCCCTGCCGCTCATCCTGGAGACGGCGGGCCAGGACGCCACGGTGCCGGGCTTGCTGGACCTGGACGCCTGGAGCCTCACCTCCTTCGTGCCCCAGACCGAGCAGGGCGCGACCGTGGGGGTCTTCACCTGGCAGCCGCTGCGAGGGGCGACCGGCGCCTTCTCCCTGGACGAGTCCAACATCGTCACGTTCTCCCCCTTCCACCGCGTGCTCCCCTTCGTCGGGCTGGTGGCTGTCCTGGCCTTCTTGTGGCGCCCCCACGGACGGTTCACGCGCCTGGAGTGGTTGGCCCTGGCCGTGCCCTTGGTGATCTGCGCGACCGGACCGGTCTGGGTCATCGGGGACCGCTACCTGGTCGACCCGATCTGGGGCGCCCTGCTCCACGGCCTGGCCTTCCTGCGTCGCCTGTGGTGGCCCAGCCGGGCCTTCGCCTGGCTGTCCATCCTGGTGGCCCTGGCCCTGGTGGCCGTGCTCGCTCAGCTGGGCCAGCGCGGCCCCAGGATGCGCCGCTGGAGCATTGGACTCACCGTGGTCCTGTGGATGGGGCACCTGGGCACCCAGAAGCTCCTGCCCCTGGGCACCTGGGAGTCGCGGATCCCGGCCGGGTACCAGTGCCTGGCCCAGGGCGGTGACGAGGCCATCCTGGAGCTGCCCTGGGCTTGGACCCAGGCCCACCTCTACTACCAGGTCCACCATGGGCGTCCGATCTTCGGAGGCATGCTCGAGAACAGCGAGGTCTTCCGTCCGCCCGAGACGAGCGCCATCCGGATCGAGAACACCTTCGTGGCCGCGATGATGGCCCTGGCCGAGGAGGAAGCCGAGGTGGAGGGCTGGACGATGGCCGACATGCAGGCCATGCGAGAGCTCGGCTACGGCTTCATGGTGCTGCAAAAGGACGCCTATGTGATCGAGGGCATCGCCAGCGCAGGGCTGGTGGACAACGCCCGTCGGACCCGGCTGCGGCGGATGCGCCTGGACCTGGCGCAGGTGGTCGGCAGCCCGGTCTACGAGGATGCGCGGGTGGCGATCTACAGCCCGTGGGACCTGCCCCTGCCCTGTGCCGACGTGACCCCCGACCCCGACCGCCAGGAGGGCGCGGGCGTCAAGGTCATGACCGTCGGGGACAGGGCGCCGGACATTCCCGATCGGGAAGAGGTCCTGCCGCTGCTGGGCGAGCAGACCAAGAAGGCCCAGGCCCCGGACGCAGACGAGTTGTAGGTCCCCGGCTTCAGCGGTAGGCTGAGCCCCTTCGACGACCCGGGCCCGCCCATGCGCCTTCCTGTCCTCCACGGCTTGACCGTGTTCTCCGTCGTCCTGATCGGCTGCAACGATCAGGGCCTCACCCGTCACTCCTTTGCGCCGAACGTCACCCTGACGTCGCCGACCGAGGGCCAGGTGCTGGCCGAGGGCCTGAGCGCCCCGGAATTCAGCGCCATCGTCGTCGACGACGAGGACGCCCTGGCCGATCTGAGCATCGGCTGGAGCATCGAGGGGCTGGGACCGCTGGACGGCGAACAGACCAAGGGCGACGGCAGCGTCACGTTGGCGCTGGCCACGGCGCTCCCGCTCGGCGAGCACGTGCTGACGCTGGAGGCCACCGACAGCGGGGGCGAGACCGGCGCCGACCAGGTGACGTTCTCCGTGGTCGAGAACATGCTTCCGACCGCCGAATTCGAGGCCCCGACCGAGGCCGCGATCCACGGCGAAGGGCGGGTCGTGACCGTGCGCCTGGCGGTGGCCGACGAGGACGAGACAGACCTGCGCAACCTGACCATCTCCTGGGGCGGCGAGCTCACCGACGCCGTGGACGTTCCCGAGCACCCGGACAGCCACGGCATCGCCGAGGCCTTCCTCGTGGATCTGGGCATCGGCAACTACGTGGTGTCCGCGACCGTCGCCGATAGCCTCGGCGGCGACATCAGCCTGTCCACTTGGTTCGAGGTCGTGGCCACCGACGGCGACGGCGACGGCTACGACGACGTGGCCTTCGGGGGCAGCGACTGCGACGACGACAGCGCCGGCGATCACCCGGGCGCCGACGAAGCCTGCGACGGCGTCGACAATGACTGCGACGGCAGCTTCGACGAGGACGCCGGTGACTCCCTGGACTTCTACGAGGACTTCGACGAGGACGGCTACGGCGATCCGGACCAGACGGTCACGTCCTGCGAGGCCCCCGAAGGCTTCGTGAGCAACAGCGACGACTGCAACGACAACAACGCCGACATCAACCCCGACGGGGCCGAGGTGTGCGACGGCGCTGACAACGACTGCAACGGCACCGCCGACGGTGCCGACGCGGCAGACGCCGTCACGTGGTATGCGGACAGCGACGGCGACGCCTATGGCGACGCCGACGCGCCGGCGATGGACTGCTCGGCCCCCAGCGGTCACGTGGCCTCTAGCAACGACTGCGACGACGGGGACGGTGCGGTGCACCCCGCAGCCACCGAGCTCTGCGACGGCATCGACAACGACTGTGACGGCCTGACCGACGACAGCTCCGCCGCCGACGCCGACACCTGGTACCGGGATCTGGACGGAGACGACCACGGCGACGCCACCAGCTCCCAGGTCGCCTGCGGACAGCCCGCCTCCCACGTGCTCGTCGACACGGACTGCGACGACAGCAACAGCGCGGTGAACCCCGACGCCACCGAGCTGTGCAACGGCACCGACGACAACTGCGACGGCGAGACCGACGAGTCCACCGCCGCCGACGGCTCGACCTGGTACGCCGACAGCGACAACGACGGCTTCGGCGACGCCGACACCACCACCACCGCTTGCTCCGAGCCCACCGGCTACACCACCGACGACACGGACTGCGACGACGGCGACAGCAGCATCAGCCCGACGGGCACCGAGGTCTGCGACGGGGCCGACAACGACTGCAACGGCGAGACCGACGAGGACTCGGCGGCCGACGCGGTCAGCTGGTTCCTGGACGACGACGGCGACGGCTACGGCGATCTGAACATCACCCTGGTCCAGTGCAGCCAGCCCACCGACCACGTGCTCGACGACACCGACTGCGACGACGACAACAGCGACGTGAACCCCGGCGCCGCCGAGGTCTGCGACGACATCGACAACAACTGCGACGGCACCGCCGACGAGGACACGGCCACCGATGCCCTGGACTGGTACAGCGACCTGGACGGGGACGGCTTCGGCGACGGAGACGCCGGCGCGACCTCCACGGCTTGCGAAGGCGCCACCGGCCTGGTGACCGACGACACGGACTGCGACGACAGCGACAGCCTGGCGTACCCCGGGGCCGACGAGGCCTGCGACGAAACCGACGACGACTGCGACGGCGTGATCGACGAGGACGCCTTGGACGGCGCCTGGTGGCCCGAGGACCTGGACGAGGACGGCTACGGCAGCCAGGTCGCCACCACATGGGCCTGCGATGGCCCCGACAACCAGGCCGACTGCGACGACGGCGACGCCCTGGAGCCCTCCGTGGTCGACGTGACCGGCTCTTCAGCCAGCGCCGACGGCACCGCCGCGAACCCCTGGATCACGGTCCAAGAGGGCATCGACAACGCCGGGGCCTGTGTGGCGGTTCACCCGGGCACCTACTTCGAGGCGCTCGACTTCAACGGGCTCGACGTGGGCGTGGTCAGCGTCGACGGCCCCGAGACCACCATCATCGACGCCACTGGCCTGGAAGACTCGGTCGTGACCTTTGCCAACGGCGAGACCCCGGCGGCCAGCCTGGAGGGCTTCACCCTGACCGGTGGCGAGGGCAACCTGGACGAGTCCTATGTGACCTGGGACTGCTCCAGCCAGAACAACACCGGCGACATCTGCAGCGACTACTTCCTGACCTACTGCGGGGGCGGCGTCTACGTGAGCGCTGCCAGCCCCACGCTCACCAACCTGGTGATCCAGGACAACGCCCTGAGCGTGGCCGGCACGACCTACCAGACCTACCACATGGACGGGCAGCGGAGTGGGGGGGAGACCTTCTACACCTACAGCTACGGCGGTGGGCTGTGCATGCTCGGCAGCGACAGTGTGCTGGACCAGGTGCACGTGCTCGACAACTACGCCGACCAGGGGGGTGGGCTCTACCTGGACGAGAGCAGCAGCGTGTCCTGGACGTCGTCCTGGGTCGCGGGCAACACGGCGGCCGAAGGCGCCGGCCTCATGATCGACGGGGGGGCCCTGACGGGTGTGAACCTGGCCATCGTGGGCAACGAAGGCACCGACAGCGGCGGCGGCGTGTTCCTGGTCGACGCCACGGTCGACCTGGAGAACGTCACCGTGGCCTACAACGACGCGAGCAGCGGCGAGGGGCTCTACCTGTACGGGTCGAGCATCGGCGACATGGACTCGTCCATCACCTTCGGCACCGGGGACGGCACCGGCGTGCTGGTCGACTCCGGGGCCTCCTGGCACCAGGTCTACAGCATCGTGTCCCAGTTCAGCACCCTGTACAGCGGCACGACAGATGTGACCGGCACGAACGGCAACCTGGACGACGACCCTCTGTTCCGAGCCACGTCGGACGACAGCGACTGGACCGACGACGACTGGACCCTCTCTTCCTCGTCGCCGGCCATCGACGCCGGCAACCCGTCCTCGTCGATGGACGACGCCGATGGGACCACCAATGACATGGGCGCCTTTGGTGGTGCCTCCTCTGACTGGAACGACTGATGCGCACGTCACTCCTGCTCAGCGCAGTCCTTCTCGCCGCGTGCACCGACGACACCGTTGACACCGCGGTCGAGAACCTGGCCCCCGAGGTCGAGATCACCGCACCCCTGGACGGCGCCTCGTGGTCCGAGGGCGAGCCGGTGTCCCTGCGTGCTCGCGTGAGCGACGACACCACACGGACCGGCGATCTGGCGGTGTCGTGGACCGTCGACGATCTGGGTCCCCTGGACGGGTCGGCCACCGTCAACGGGGCCACGCTGGGGCTCGACGCCACCACCGAGATCCCCGGCGGAGACCACGTGCTGCGGCTGAGCGTGGCCGACGAGCTGGGTCTTCAGACCGAGGCCTCGATCAACTTCACCGTGGACGGCCAGGAGCCGCCCACGGTCTCTCTGCTCTACCCGGTGGCAGAGAGCGCCCACGGCGAGGGCGACCGCGTCACCGTCGAAGCGAGCTTCTACGACGCCGACGAGGCCTCGGTGACCGATCTCGTGGTCACGTGGAGCGGCGTGGCCGAGGGTCTCCCTGGCGCCTCCACCAGCCCCGACAAGTCCGGGCGGATCACCTTCGAGCTCGAGAACCTGGCCATCGGGACCCACACCCTGAGCGTCATGGTGACCGACAGCGCGGGCTCCACCGCGTCCGAGAACCTGTGGTTCGAGGTGATCGGCTGGGACGCCGACGGCGACGGCTACGACAGCATCGATCTGGGCGGCAAGGACTGCGACGACGACGACGCGGACATCCGGCCCGGCGTCGACGAGGTCTGCAACGACCGGGACGACGACTGCGACGGTCGGGTCGACGAGAATCCCCCAGAGGACGGCCTGCTCTACTTCGGCGACAACGACGAGGACGGCTACGGCAGCCCGCTCTACCCGCTGCGCGCCTGCAGCACGACCACCGGCTACGTCGACAACGACGGCGACTGCGACGACGAAGACGCCAACGTGCACCCCGGTGTGACCGAGGTCTGCGACGGCATCGACAACGACTGCAACGGCATCCTGGACGGCACCGAGGCGGTCGACGCCGTGACGCTGTACCTGGACGTCGACGCAGACGGCTATGGCGGGGGCGACGGCACCAAGCTCGGCTGCGAAGAAGAGCCCTTCTACGCCCTGGCAGACGGCGACTGCGACGACGCGGATCCGACCATCAACCCCGGCGCGACCGAGCTCTGCGACGGCATCGACAACGACTGCACCAACGGCGCCGACGGCAGCGACGCCGTCGACGCCGACACCTGGTACCAGGACGCCGACGTCGACGGCTACGGCGCCCCGGCCACGGCCACCAATGCCTGCGAGGAGCCGTCTGGCTGGACCCAGGTCGCCGACGACTGCGACGACGGCGACAGCGACGTGAACCCGGACGCCACCGAGATCTGCGACACCATCGACAACAACTGTGACGGCGACACCGACGAGGACACCGCCGCCGATGCCCTGACCTGGTACCTGGACCTGGACGGCGACGGCCACGGCGATCCGGACAACACGACCCTGGCCTGCAACCAGCCCACCAACGCGACGGGCGACAGCAGCGACTGCGACGACACGGACTCGACCACCAGTCCTTCGGCCACCGAGTACTGCGACGGCGGCGACGACGACTGCGATGGCACCGTCGACGAAGAAGACGCTTGGGATGTCTCGACCTGGTACCTGGACGCCGACGGCGACGGCTATGGCGAGACCGCGTCCACGACCCAGGACTGCTACGAGCCCTCGGGGTACGTGGCGGTGTCCGACGACTGCGACGACTCCGACAGCGCGATCAACCCGGCGGCGATCGAGTACTGCGACGGCATCGACAACGACTGCGATGGCACCGACGACCCGGACTCCAGCGCCGACGCCGTGGACTGGTACACCGACGGCGACGGCGACGGCTACGCCGAACCCACCAGCGCGGTCATCGAGACCTCCTGCTACGGCGCGTCGGGCCTGGCGGTGGACCCGAGCGACTGCGACGACGGAGACGCGAGCGTCTACCCCACCGCTGACGAGACCTGCAACAGCACCGACGACGACTGTGACAGCTCCACCGACGAGGACCCGGTAGACGGCGACTCCTACACCTTGGACGCGGACGGCGACGGCTTCGGCGAGCAGGACGGCTGGTTCTGGGGCTGCGACGGTGCGTCGAACGACCTGGACTGCGACGACGGCGATCCCACAGAGCCCCACGTGGTCGACGTGGGCAGCGGGACCACCAGCCCTGCGGGCACCACCGACGACCCGTGGCTGAGCATCCAGGACGGCATCGACAACGCTGGACGCTGCGTGGCCGTGTTCCCAGGGACCTATGGCGAGGCCGTGGACTTCCGCGGCAACGACGTCGACGTGCGCTCGGTCTATGGGAGTTCGTTGACCACCATCGATGCTTCGGGTCACCGGGACGCCGTGGTGAGCTTCGAGTCCGGCGAGTCCAGCGACGCGGGGCTCGAGGGCTTCACCCTGACCGGCGGCGAGGGCCACGTGGACGAGACAATCCTGGACTGGACCTGCGAGTCCAGTGGCTCCACGGGGGACATCTGCAGCGACGTGTACCAGACCTGGTGTGGCGGCGGCATCTACGTCAACGGCGCCAGCCCGACCCTACGCGGCCTCATCGTCGAGGACAACACCCTGGAGCAGGCCCAGGAGATGCAGCAGGACACCCACGGCCCCGGCGGGGAGACCTACATGGTCTACAGCTTCGGCGGCGGCGTCTGCATCATGAACGCGACAGTCTCCCTGGACGGCGTCGACCTGATCGACAACTACGCAGACCAGGGCGGCGGCCTCTACATCGACGAGTCGTCCAGCGTGACCTGGACCGGGTCGTCCTTCCACGACAACCAGGCCACCGACGGCGGCGGCATCCAGGTCGACGGCGGCAGCCTGTCCGCGACGAACGTGCTGGTGTCGGTGAACCTTGCGTCCAGCTACGGCGGCGGTGTCATGGTCAGCGACGGCACCCTGGATCTGACCAACGTGACCGTCGGGCTGAACACGGCGAGCAGCACCGAAGGTGTGTTTGTCTACGGGTCGAGCACGGCCACGCTCACCAACAGCATCGTGTTCGGCCGGGGCTCTGGCACCGGCGTGACCGTGGACTCCGGTGGCACCTTGACCGCCAGCTACAGCGACGTGAACGGCTTCGACACCCGGTACGACGGGGTGAGCGATCCAAGCGGGAGCGACGGCAACATCGACGAGGACCCACAGTTCACCGGTGTGTCCGACGACGCAAACTCCGACAACGACGACTGGACCCTGGGGTCCAGCTCACCCTGCGTCGATGCGGGCGACAGCGACAGCGCCTACGACGACGCGGACGGCACGCGCAACGACATGGGCGTCTACGGCGGGCCTGGAAGCGACTGGAACGAGTAGTCCCCTGTCGCGGAAGTTCGCGGGCGCTCGCTTGCCCTCGTCGCGCCTGGCGGCCCGCTGGCGCCTTGACGTGACTCGGCCACGCCGGCAGAGCCAGCGAACCACCAGTCACGACGATCGCGGCGCGATCACCTCGCGAACTTCCGCGACACGGGACTAGCCGGGAAGGCTCCAGGATCACTGGGCCTGCGCCGATGAAGGGGTGAGTTGCCCCGGAGTCAGGCGGATGGCCCAGAAGTCCCCGATCGCCCAGGTCGTGATGCCCGTCGAAGAGGACCTGGTCGACCTGCCCGCCGAGAACCTGACCTTGCTGCCCCACGGCAGTCGACCCCAGGCCGGGCGGCCGCGCAAGCTCGGGGACCAGCACCGGGAGGCACGCCTGGCGGCTTCCCTGGTCAAGTCCGGCCTGATCCGACATGACCACTTGGAAGAGGCCCGCAGCTTCCAACGGGTCTACGGCGGTCGGCTGGGCTCGGTGCTCGTGAACCTGGGGCACCTGACCGAAGAGCAGCTCCACGGAAGCCTGGCGCGGCAGCTGGGCCTCGAGACCTGTGACGTCGAGAGCCTCAACCCGGCGCCCGAGGCCCTGCGCCTGATCCCCGAGGACCTGGTCCGCAAGTACCAGATGATCCCCATCGACTTCGCCGGCGACGACCTGTTGGTGGGCATGGTCGACCCCGAGAACCGCGACGCGATCGACGACGTGCGGTTCCTGCTGGGGGTGGACGCGGTCCAGATCCAGCTCATCACCGAGAGCACCTTTCAGCGCTTCTTGAGCACGCGCTACGCCGCGGACGCGATGACCGCGGTGACCGCCGAGGCCCGGGACCTGGAGGAGGTCGACTTTGGACTCGAAGCCGACGATCTGAGCGGTCTGAGCTTCGAGAGCGACAACGACGAGTCGGGCAACCACCCGGTGGTCAAGCTGGTGAACCAGCTCCTGGTGCGGGCCGTGAAGCTCCGGGCCAGCGACATCCACGTGGAGCCCTACGAGAGCTTCTTCCGAGTGCGGTTCCGGGTGGACGGGCGGCTCTACACCATCGTCACGCCGCCGAAGACCTTTCAGCGGCCGATGGTGTCGCGGGTCAAGATCCTCTCCGGCATGGACATCGCCGAGTCGCGCAAGCCCCAGGACGGCCACCTGGTCATGCGCTGGAACCGGGAGAGCCTGAATTTCCGGGTCTCCACGCTGCCTACGGTGCACGGCGAGAAGTGTGTGCTCCGGCTGCTGAAGAAAGAAGCCCACCTGGCCGACGTGGCCCGCCTGGGTTTTCACCCCCACCAGCTGGGGCTCGTGCGGCAGACCGCTCGCCAGACCCAGGGGCTCATCCTGGTGACCGGGCCGACGGGGAGCGGCAAGACCACGACGCTGCACGCCCTGATCAACGACATCAACGACCCAGACATCAACATCGTGACGGTCGAGGATCCTGTCGAGACGTCCATCCCCGGCGTGAACCACGTCCAGATCCAGGACCGGGGCGGGGTCACCTTTGCATCGGGGCTGCGCTCGATCCTGCGGCAGGACCCGGACGTGGTGTTCGTGGGGGAGATGCGGGACGCCGAGGTGAGTCGGATCGCGATCCGGGCCGCGCTGACGGGGCACTTGGTGCTCTCGACCCTGCACACCAACGGGACCATCGAGTCGTTCACGCGGCTGATCGACATGGGGGTCGAGACCTGGCTGCTGGCGAGCAGCCTGAACCTTGTGTTGGCCCAGCGCCTGCTGCGACGGCTGTGCAGCCACTGCGCCCAGCCGATGCTCATCCCGCCCGAGATCGTGGACGAATACGGGCTCACCGCCGAACAGCTGGCGCAGGCGCGGTTCCGGCGACCGGTGGGCTGCGAGGCGTGTCTGAACACGGGGTACCACGGCCGGGTCGCCGTGTACGAGGTCATCGCGCCAGACGAGAACATGCGCACCGCGTTGCGCAGGGGCGCCGACGAGACCGAACTGCTCCGGCACGCCGAGGCGCTGGGCACGGTCTGGCTGTGGGACGCGGGCATTGCGCGGGCGCTCGCCGGGGAGACGAGCTTCGTCGAGGTTGGGCGGGTGTTGACGCGGAGGAAGCGCTAGCTAGGCCACCTCCCTGCACGGTTGGGTTGACCCCCTCCCTCCCCGTGCCGATGATGCCCCGCGATGGAGACGATCAAGCGCTGGCTGGCGGTCTACCGCTTCACGCCCAAGGCGGCTCGGCTGGTGTGGGACACCAGCCCGATGCTGCTCGTGGTCATGGCTGTCGCGACGGTGGTGGCGGGGCTGCTGCCTGCAGGCATCGCCTGGGTCGGCAAGCAGCTCATCGATGGGGTGCTGCTCGCGGCCGAGACCGGCCTGGCAGACGATCGTGCACAGGCTCTGATCTGGGTCGGCGTCGAAGCCGGGCTCGTGGCGACGATGGCCGGCATCCAGCGAGGGCTCGAGGTCTGCAACAACCTGCTCCGCGCCCAGCTCGGCAACCACGTCAACGTGATCATCCTGCGCAAGGCGCTGAAGATCTCGCTCTCCCAGTTCGAGGACGCCGACTTCTACGACAAGATGACCCGGGCCCGGCGCGAGGCGTCGAGCCGCCCGCTGAGCCTGGTCCGGCGAAGCTTCGGGCTGGCCCAGAACACCATCGCCCTGACCAGCTACGGCGCCCTGTTGATCGGCTTCTCCGGGTGGGCGGTGCTGGCGCTGGTCGTGGCCGCAGTGCCGGCCTTCATCTCCGAGACGAAATTCGCCGGCGCGGCGTTTCGGCTGTTTCGCTGGCAGTCCCAGGAGAAGCGGGAGCAGGCCTACCTCGAGGTCGTGGTCGCGCGAGAGGACTACGCCAAGGAGGTCCAGCTGCTCAAGCTCGGGCCACGGCTGGTCCAGCGCTACGACGACATCTTCCACAAGATGTACGCCGACGACCGGGGCCTGACCTTGCGCCGGGGCCTGTGGGGCTACCTGCTGTCGCTGGTCTCGATGGCGACGCTGTACGGGGCCTATGGCTGGATCGTGGTGACCACCGTGGCCGGCGCCATCACCCTGGGCGCGATGACCATGTACCTGCTGGTCTTCAAGCAGGGCCAGGCGGCCTTCACGGCGATCCTGAGCGCCATCGGCGGCATGTACGAGGACAACCTCTACCTCTCGAACCTGTACGAATACCTGGAGCAACCCGACGCGCTGCCCAGCGGGGACGCGCTGGTCGGACCCGACCCGGCCGACGGCGTGCGCTTCGAAGGGGTGCGGTTTCGGTACCCCGGTGCGGAAGCCGACGCCCTGGCCGGGGTGAGCTTCCACGTGCCCACAGGCCGCAAGCTGGCCCTGGTCGGACCGAATGGTTCGGGCAAGACCACCCTGGTCAAGCTGCTCAGCCGGCTCTACGAGCCCACCGAGGGCCGCATCCTGCTCCACGGGCGGGATCTGCGGGAGTGGGACCTGGGCGAGCTCCACCGGCGGGTGGGGGTCATCTTCCAGGACTTCGTGCGCTACCAATTCAAGGTCGGCGAGAACATCGGGGTGGGCGACGTGGCCCACGTGGACGACGAGGACCGCTGGGCCGACGCCGCCGAGAAAGGCATGGCCAAGCCCTTCATCGATGAGATGAGCCAGGGCTTCCACACCCAGCTGGGCCGGTGGTTCAAGAACGGCCGCGAGCTGAGCATCGGCCAGTGGCAAAAGGTCGCCCTGTCCCGGGCGTTCATGCGACAGGAGGCCCACGTGTTGGTGCTGGACGAGCCCACCGCGAGCATGGACGCCGAAGCCGAAGCCGAGATCTACGACCGCTTGGCCGACCTGACCGAGCGGCAGATGGCTGTGCTGATCTCCCACCGCTTCAGCACCGTGCGCATGGCCGACGAGATCGTGGTGATGGAAGAGGGCCGCGTGGTCGAGCAGGGCACCCACGAGGCGCTGATGGGCAACGACGGCACCTATGCCCGGCTGTTCACGCTCCAGGCCGAGGGATACCGCTGAGGGGCTCAGTCCCCGTCCGGGAGTCGGTGTCTGTCAGCGACCCCCGCCGTCGTGCCCCACCGCGTCGAGGTGCGGCAGGAAGGCCAGGATGCGATCGGTCTGGTCCGCGAGCAGGACTTCGAGCTCCTGGACCCGGGGCTCGGCCGGGTCGTAGCGATCGGAGAGCTCCAGAGGGTCGTCGGCGGTCTCGAAGTAGTAGCGCTCGCCCGTCCAGTCGTAGAGCAGGCGCCGACCGTCGTAGTCCAGGACCTGGCGAGCCGTCGTCGCGACCTTGTAGCGGAAGCCGAAGCGGGCTCGGGGCGCCGCGGCCGCGCCCAGGAGCTGGCCCGTGAAGCCTTCCTGGTGCGGCTCGCCCAGGACCTCCAGCGCGGTGGGCAGCACGTCGACCATGGTGGTCGGCCCGTCGAAGCGCCCCGGGCTCAGGTTCCTGGCCCACAAGGCCAGGGCCAGGTCGACCTCCTCTCGGTACATGGAGACGTCGTGGCCCAGCTCGGCGTGCTCGAAGAACTGCTCGCCGTGATCGGTCCACAGGACCACCAGCGTACGGTCCAGCAGGCCGCGGTCGTCCAGCGCGGTCCAGAGCCGCGCGAGCTGGTCGTCCAGGTACCGGACCTCGGCGGTGTACTGGACCTCGACGTGCTGGCGCACCAGGGCCTGGGTGTCCGCATCGAGCCCGGCCCAGGCCTTGGCCAGCCGATAGTGCTCGTCCTGGTCCGTCAGATCAAAAGAGATGGGGGCCAGGTCATCGAGCTCCGCCAGATACTCGGCCGGCGCGTTCCACGGGGAGTGCGGGTCGAAGATCTGGACGTGGCCCCACCAGGGGGTGTCCGCGGGCATCGCGTCGACCAGGGCCAGGCTGCCGTCCACCACGTCGGCTGCGGGTGCGTCGGCTACGTACCACCAGCCGTCGAAGCCGTGGTCGAACACCCCTTCGACCCGGGCGTCGGCGTCCAGCCAGGTCCGCAGAGCGGCGTTGGCCGACGACATCCACGTGGCGTAGCCCCGGTCCCGGAGCCAGGCGGGGGCGAAGAACATGCCGGAGGCATAGTTCGGCGCCGCTGGGTCCGACGAGATGGGCTCGAAGCCGAGCTCCACAGGGGACTGGCCGCTGTACAGGCAGACGATCGCCGGCAGGGTCCAGTTCGAGCAGCTGCGGTGGTCGTCGAAGACCAGGCTGTCGTCCATGAAAGCGTCCACCCAAGGCGTGTCGCTGTGCTCGCCGTAGTGGCCCAGGTAGTCCTTGCGCACGGTGTCCAGGGTCAGGATCAGGACGTTGTCCGGCAGCGGGCCCTCGAAGTGCAGAGCGCCGATGGTGGCGTCGCCGACGGGGGTGGCCGAGTCCGTGTCAAGAGCAGGGCCCGTGCAACTCAGCAGGCACAGCAGCGGCGCCAACCAGCTCGACATGGGCAGGGCTCCGGGACGCTACGCTCGCATCTTAGCCGCTCCCCAGGCCCCCTCGGCCACGGTGCCGGTTGACGCCTGGCGGGGATGCTGGTAGGTAAGTAATCACTCACTTACAGTAAGTGAGTGCTCACTCACCGATGCGGGAGGACCCATGCGACCCCGTCGCTTCACCGACGAGGAGATCCTGGAGGTCGCCCGCGAGACCTTCCTGGAGCAGGGCCCCCAGATCTCGACCACGGTGATCGCCCAGCGGGTGGGGGTGTCCCAGGCCACGCTCTTCAAGCGCTTCGGCAGCAAGGACGCTCTGCTGATCCAGGCCCTCCAGCCCAGGGAGGGCTGGACCATGCTCCAGCGACTCGGCGAGGGGCCGGGCCTTGGGCCCGTCCGGCCTCAGCTCCTCGCGCTGGTCACCGAGCTGGCCCACTTCTTCGTTCGCATGGCGCCGTGCCTGGCCGTGCTCCGAGCCAGCGGGGCCTTTCCCCCGAACTTCGAGGGTGCAGACCCGACCCCGCCGATCCTGGCCCGACTGCGGCTGACCGACTGGCTGCGCATCGCCCAGGAGCGGGGTGAGCTCTCCCCAGCCGCGCACCCCGGGCACCTGGCGGTGGCGCTGATCGCCATCGCCCAGGCGCGGGCCATGCGCCGACACCTGCTCGCCGACACCGACCTGCCCGACGACGACGACACCTACGTGCACGCCGTCCTGACCCTGCTCTTCGACGGAGTCTCCCCGTGATCGCTGTGTGGTTGCTGAGCCTCTCCGCCCTGGCCGCCGAGCCCTGGTGGACCACGTTCGACGACCCGGGGCTGCACGAGGTCATGGACCGCACGCTGTCCGGAAACCTGGACCTCCAGGGCGCTTGGACCCGGGTGGACCAGGCCGAGCGCCGGGCCAAGCAGGTGCGGGCCGGGCTGCTCCCGAGCGTGAGCCTGGATGCATCCGGGGCTGTGATCCCGACGGACAGCATCGGCTTCGGCGGCGGGTTCCCGGCCACCACCGACAAAGAGACCTACCAGTCGGGGTCGGCGATGGTGAACGCCCGGGTGCCGCTGGACCTGTTCGGCCGCCAGGTGAAGAGCTGGCAGGCCGGCCGCTACGACGCCCTGGCCCAGGCGGGCAATGCCCAGGCCCAGGCCCTGGCCTTGACCACGGCGGCCGGGGAGACCTGGTACGACCTGGTGGCGTCCCAGCTGCGCCTGGCGCTCGTCACCGAGCAGCTCGCGGTGTCCCAGGACCTGCTGGAGCTGGTCGAGCTGCGCTATGCCCGCGGTGACGGCAACGCGCTCGAGGTGCTGCAGCAGCGGCAACAGCTCGCTGCGCGGGAGACCCTGGTGCCCGCGGCCCGCATCGGTGTGCGCACCGCCGAGCAGAGGCTGGCCGTGCTGTTGGGGGAACGCCCGGTGAACCCAACCTTGCCCCAGCCCCCAGCGGCCCTCCCTGGGCTGCCCGCGGGCCCCGTTGACCCGGATCTGGGGCGGACACGGCCGGACCTGCGGGCGGCTGCCGACAGCCACCGCGCGGCCACCGCGCTGCGCCAGAGCACCGCCCGGGGCTCGCTGCCGACCGTGGCCCTGAGCGGCTCGGCGGGCTGGCAAGCCATCCGCATCGACGACGCGGAGACCCTGGCGACGTGGCAGGTCGGTGCAGCGATCTCGTGGCCGATCTTCGGGGGCCTGGGCGCGTGGAACAGCTACCAGGAGAGCCGCGCCCAGGAGCTGGGCGCCGACCTGGCCTGGCAGCGCCTGCTGTTGACCGCCGAGCAGGAGGTCCTGAGCGCCCGGACCATCGAGGGCGAGCGTCTGGCCACCCTGGCTGCGATCCAGCGGCGGGTCCAGGCCGCCGAGCTCCTCTACACCGAGTCCCGCTCTCGCTACGTGCAGGGCCTCTCCGACTACCTCACGGTCTTGAGTGCCCTCGATGCCCGCCAGCAGGCCCAGCTGGACGAGCTCCAGGCCCAGCGCGACCTCCTCTCTGCCCGCATCCAGCTCCACGACGCCATGGGCGGCACGTGGACCGCCGACCTGACCTCTTCGACCCGGGTGACCCCGTGAGCAGTCGCACCTCCCTCATCGTCCGGGGCGTCGTGCCCTTCGTGATCCTCGGCATCGGCGCTGCCGGGGCCGGCACGCTCTTCGCCCTCGCCGACACCGTGGACAAGTCCCCGCCCCAGCCCGTGCCCCAGGTCGTGGACGTGCTGACGGTCAGTTCCGCCTCGAACGCCACCCCGGTCCTGGCCACCGGCGTGGTCGAGGCCGCCCGGCGGGTGAGCCTGGTGCCCCAGGTCGGGGGTCGCATCGTGACCCAGGCCGATGCCCTGGTGCCGGGAGGCCGCTTCGCTCAGGGCGCCACCCTCGCCCGCATCGACAGCCGGGACTACGAGATCAGCCTCCGCCAGGCCGAGAGCCAGGTCCGCCAGGCAGAGCTCGAGGTCCAGCTCGAGGCGGGCCGGGGGGCGGTCGCCGAGCGGGAGTGGGCGCTGCTCGGCGACGATCGACCACGAGATGAGGCCGCCCTGGCCCTGCGCCAGCCCCATGCTCAGGTCGCCGCGATGAACCTCGAGGCGGCCCAGGCGTCCCGGGACCGCAGTGCGCTGGACCTGGAGCGCACCGCGCTGCGGGCGCCCTTCAACGCCATGGTGGTCAGCGAGACCCTGGAGATCGGCCAGGTGGTCAGCCCCGGCCAGGCGGTTGCCACGCTGATCGGCACTGACACCTTCTGGGTCTCGGTGAGTGTGGGCGTGGACCGGCTGGCGCGGATCCGCATCCCCTCACTGTCCGGTGGCCAGGGCTCCGGCGCCACGGTCGACCAGGACCTGGGCGGTGGCCAGGCGCACCAGCGACAGGGCCGGGTGGTCGGCCTGGCCGGCGAGCTGGACCCCATGACCCGGACCGCACGGGTGCTCGTGGCCATCGACGACCCCCTCAGCGGACCGCTGCCGCTGCTCCCGGGCGCCTATGTGACGGTCCGCATCGATAGCCAGGCCATGCCCGACACCGTCCAGGTCCCCCGGGGCGCGCTCTACGACGGCCGCCGGGTCTGGATCGTGGACGGTGACGCCCTGCTCCAGCAGCGCGACGTCACCGTGGCCTTTGGCGACGGGGACAGCGTGATGGTCAGCGAGGGGCTGGGCGAAGGGGACCGGGTCGTGGTGAGCCCCCTGGCGGCCCCGCTGGTCGGCCAGCCGGTCTCCCTGCGGACCGAGGGCTGATCGTGGACCTGAAGTCCGGCCCCATCGCTTGGATGGCGCGCAACTCCGTGGCCGCCAACCTGCTGATGTTCGTGGTGCTGCTGGGCGGGCTCTTCGGGCTCGTGCGCACCAAGCAGGAGGTCTTCCCGGCCTTTGCCATCGACCAGGTCATCGTGAGCGTGGTCTACCCGGGCGCCAGTCCAGAGGAGGTCGAGCAGGGCATCATCCTGAGCGTCGAGGAGGCCGTGCGCGGCATCGACGGGGTCAAGCGGGTGAAGTCGAACGCAGGGGAGGGCGTGGCGACGGTCTACGTGGACATGACGCTCGAGGCCGAGCCAGACAAGGTCCTGAGCGACGTCAAGGCCGAGGTCGACCGCATCCAGACCTTTCCCGAGGACGCCGAGCGACCCCAGGTCGTGCTGCCGGCCACCGGGCGTCGCGGGGTGGTGTCCCTGGTCATCTATGGCGAACAGGACCTGCGCTCTCTGCACGCCGTCGCAGAGCGGGCTCGCACGCGCCTGATTCAGCACGAGGACGTGACCCAGGTGTCCCTGTCCGGGGTGCCTCCGCTCGAGGTCAGCGTCGAGGTCCCCCGGGAGAAGCTCGAGGCCCTGGGGTTGACCCTGGACGACATTGCCCGGCAGATCCGGGCCTCTTCCCTGGAGCTCGGTGGCGGCGCCATCAAGACCGACCAAGGAGAGATCCTGGTGCGTGTCGCAGACCGCGCGACCCAGGGCCAGCAGTTCGAGGACATCCTGGTCCGGGGCACGACCGGCGGGGCCACGGTCCGGCTGGGCGACGTGGCCACCGTCGTCGACGGTTATGCGGACACGGACCAGGCCGCCTTCTACGCAGGGCAGCCCGCGGTCCGCGTCGACGTGTCCCGGGTGGGCAACGAGACCCCCCAGCGGGTCTCGGACGCGACCCACGAGGTCCGCGACGGCCTGCGGGCGGAGCTGCCGGACACCGTGCAGCTGGCCATCTGGAATGACCAGTCCGAGGTGCTCGCCGGGCGCATCGACCTGTTGGTCCGCAACGCCAAGGTCGGCGGGCTCCTGGTGATCGTGATCCTGGCGCTGTTCCTGGAGCCCAGGCTGTCGTTCTGGGTCTCCCTGGGCATCCCCATCTCGTTCATGGGTGCGTTCCTGCTGATGCCCGGGCTGGATCTGTCCATCAACATGATCACGCTCTTTGCGCTGATCATCACCCTCGGCATGGTGGTTGACGACGCCATCGTGGTGGGCGAGGCCGGCTTCGGACACATCCAGGCCGGCGTGCCCAAACAAGAAGCGGCGATTCGGGGCGCCAAGGAGATGGCGGTCCCGGTGACCTTTGCCATCCTCACCACCATCGCGGCCTTCAGCCCGATGTTCTTCGTGCCCGGGGTGATGGGCAAGATCTTCCGGCTGTTCCCGGCGGTGGTCATCTCGGTGCTGGTGTTCAGCTTGATCGAGAGCTTCTTCGTGCTGCCCGCGCACCTGAGCCACCTCAAGGAACGGCGGTGGATGACGGCGATCTCCAAGCCCCAGAAAAAGGTGAGCCGGGCACTGGAGCGCTTCATCGCCGACGTCTACACGCCGCTGCTCCGCCGGGTCCTGCACTGGCGCTATGCCGCGGTCGCTGTGGCCATCGCGATGTTCATGGGCACCGTGGGGTTGATCGGCAGCGGCACGGTCCCGTTCTCCTTCTTCCCCAAGATCGAGGGGGACCTGGTCACCGCGGCCGTCCGGATGCCCTATGGGTCGCCAAAGCACCAGGCGGTCACCGTGCTCAAGCAGCTCGAGGACGCCGTGCCCCAGGCCCTGGAGACCGTGGGCGAGCCGGAGATCCTGCGGGGGGTGTTCGCCAGGGTGGGGGAGGGGCCCGCGGCGGGCTTCGGGCCGCCGGAGACCGGCGGTCACCTGGTGACGGTGGAGCTCTTCCTGGTGCCGGCCGGCGAGCGCGAGGCCCGGTCCGTCGACCTGGGCCGTGCCTGGCGCGACGCTTTGCCCCCCCTGGTGGGCGTCGAGTCCCTGGTCATCAGCTCGGCGTCGGGGCCCGGTGCGGGCGCTGCGGTCGAGCTGCAGCTGGCCCACGACGACGTCGACGTGCTGGCGTTGGCGTCGGACCGCCTCCAGGAGTCCCTGCGGGGCTACAGCGATCTGACCAACATCCAGAGCACCTTCACCCTGGGCAAGCCCCGGCTGGACTTCCACCTGCTGGACAATGCCCAGACCCTGAGCCTGACCGGCAACGACGTCGCCCGACAGGTCCGCAGCGCCTTCTATGGGTCCGAAGCCCTGCGGGAGCAGCGCGGCCGCAACGAGCTCAAGGTCATGGTGCGGCTGCCCGAGGACCAGCGGGCGTCGGAGTACGACCTGGGCCAGCTCCAGATCCGCACGGCGGGCGGGGGCTTCGCGCCCCTGGCGAGCGTGGCGTCCTTTGACCGGGACCGGGCGCCGACCGCCATCAAGCGCGAGGACGGGCGGCGCTCGGTCAACGTGTCCGCCGACCTGGCTTTTGGGGTGAAGTCGCCCCAGGAGGTGCTGGCGGATCTCCAGGGGGTGGTCATCCCGGCCCTCGAGGCCGACTTCCCCGACCTGATGATCGACAAGGCCGGGGAGCAGCGGGAGCAGGCCGAGAGCTTCAAGGCCCTGGGGCAGAACTACGTCCTGGCCCTGTTCGCCATCTTTGCCCTGCTGGCGGTGCCGTTCCGCAGCTACACCCAGCCCCTGATCATCATGTCGGCCATTCCCTTCGGGCTGGTGGGGGCGGTGCTGGGCCACCTGATCATGGGCTACGAGATGAGCCTGATCTCGATGTTCGGGTTCGTGGCGCTGTCCGGGGTCGTGGTCAACGACTCGCTGGTGCTCATCGATCGCGCCAACAAGAACCGACGAGAGGGCTTGGGTCCCTACCAGGCCATCGTGGCCGCCGGTGCCCGCCGCTTCCGACCGATCATGCTCACGTCCTTGACCACGTTCTTCGGGCTCGCTCCGATGATCCTGGAGACGTCGATGCAGGCCCGGTTCTTGATCCCGATGGCGATCTCCCTGGGCTTTGGCGTGCTCTTCGCCACCTTCCTGGTGCTGCTGGTTGTGCCGAGCCTGTTCCTGGTGCTCGATGACGTGCACGAACGGTGGGACTGGCTCCGTGGGGTGCTGCGGGGCCTGCTCAAGGTGGCGGGCGCCGCGGTGTGACGGGCGTCTGTTACATCCTGTTCCTTGGTGCTCGAAGAAACGGGGTGTAGATGCGCACCGCCACACACCCGGATCGACAAGATGTCCCCACGCTTCCCCGCCTTCTTCGCCCTTCCTCTGCTCCTCGCCGCCTGTGACGTCGGCACCTGTCCCGCTGGGGATCTGGACGGCGTCAACAGCGACCCCAAGATCCTGGGCGGCGACGCGCCGGACGCCGCCGAGCACGACGCCGTGGTCGCCCTGCACCTGATCTGGATGGGCAAGGTCATGCCGGCCCCGTTCTGCACCGGCACGCTCATCGAAGAGGACATCGTGCTCACCGCGGCCCACTGCCTGGACGAGGCCTGGGGCGGCACCTCCTACGCCGAGATGGACCCGGCCGACGTGGTCGTCTACGTGGGCGACAACCCGGTCGGCGACCTGACCGGCAACACCACCACCGTGGACGAGCTCCTGATCCACGTGGACTACGACCGGATCAACCTCGAGAACGACATCGGCATCCTGCGGCTCTCGGCGCCGGTCACGTCGGTCACGCCGGTTCCCGCCCTCGACACCAGCGTGGGCTGGACCAACGCCGACGCGGGCATCGCCATCAACTTCGCCGGCTTCGGCGAGACCGAGACCGGCAGCTATGGCCAGAAGCTCCAGGTCGACGGCGTCTTCGGCGGGCTGGGCTGCGCCGTCAGCGGCTGCTGGGACGCCGGCATCCCGGCGACCCAGGTCTCCTACAGCCAGACCAGCGTCCAGGGCACGTGCTCCGGGGACAGCGGCGGCCCGATGTTCGTGGACCGCAGCGGCACCGTCTACGTGGGGGCGATCACCAGCTACGGCGACTGGAGCTGTGCCCAGTACGGCGTCAGCACCCGGGTCGACGCCTTCGAGACCTGGATCAGCGACTTCGTCAGCGGCTCGTCTTCCACCACACCGGCGAGCTGTGGCGACGGCACCTGCGACCTGGGCGAGAGCTGCGACGGCCGTGGGGCGAGCACCCTGTGCACGGCGGACTGCGACGGCCAGCTGACCGGCTTCCCGCTCTACCGCTTCTGCGACGTGGGCCCGTACTGCATGGGGCCTGGCTGCAGCTGAGCCTCGTGAAGTGACAGGACCGGGGTCATCGCCTGGCCCCGTGCGACGTGTTCGGGTGTACGTCGGCCGGGTACGCCGCTGGCATCACCAGCTACGGCGACGCCAACTGCACCAAGTACGGGGTGAGCACCCGGGTCGATGCCTACGAGGATCTGATCAGCGACATCGTGTGCGACGCCGGCGAGAGCTGCGACGGGCGCGGCCCGACCAGTGAGTGCGCCGCGGACTGCGACGGCGTGCTGAGCGGCATGTTCCTGGACCGCTACTGCTACGTGGGTCCGATCTGCGTTGGGCCGGGCTGCAGCTAGTGACCGCGGACCTGCGCACTGGGCCATGGACAACGGGGACAAACCGGCGCGACGCCGGGCGGCAGTCCCGCGCGACCTGAGACCGTCCCCAGACGGCCCCACGTGAAGACCCATCAAAGAGTCATGCCCCAGCGTCAGAACTAATCAGCATAACCATCCATCCCCGCAAAGCTAATGCTTAACAAAAGGTTCCTGACCCCGGTTCCTGACCTCGGTTCCACTGCTCCCCGTGGTTCCTTGAACGCGGTTCCTGACCACATCACTTGGCCCCCGGCGTCCACCGCAGGCTCAGCTGGATCACCCCGCGCCAGTCGTGCACCCCCAGGGACTCGGCGCCGTCGTAGAGGTAGTCGGTGTCCGTCGCGACCCAGTAGTGCTCGAGCTCCAGGCCCAGCTCCAGCCCGAGCGCCCAGGGGGAGTCGTGGGCCTGGCTCCAGCCGCCCAGGCGGGCCTGGGAGTAGAGGGACCACTTCGGGATGAAGAACCCGCTGCCCTTGTGGGCGACGGAGGGGCCCACGGCCAGGGTCCCGGCCAGGCGGCGCCGATCTGTCTCGGTCTGGGCCAGCTCGAGCTCTGCCAGCAGGTGGGCACTGCCCTGGCGCGTGTCCCTCAGGTCTCCGTGCAGGAGCAGTCCAGCCACGTACATGCCGGACCAGGTCCGCGCCCCCGCACGCAGGCTCAGCCTGGGGGTGGCGTGGAGCTGGACCTCGGCCCCACTGCCGAGGCCGGTGTGGACCGACAGGCTGATGCGCTCCGGGGCGGGGCCTGCGGCGAGGGCCGTGGCGATGGCGAGGGTCCAGGACAGGGCTCAGCTCCTGCACAAGGCATACCGCCGCCCGGCCCGGGGAGTTGCATCAGGATGTGGCAAGACGTGCGCTCGAGGCACCGCTCAGCGGGTCCCGATCCACTGGGCCAGCTCTGCGAGCCAGGCGCCCTGGTCGGTGTCCACGGCCAGCTCTCCTGCGAGCACGCGGCGTGTGTCGTCGCAGGGCTGGGCCTGCTCGCTCAGCACCTCGTGCAGCACCGCGTGGGCCAGCTCGACGCCGGTGGACAGCGCGTGCTTCTCGACTCGGGCCGCGAACGCCAGGTCGCCGGGGAGGGGCTGGTCGCACGCCGGGCCCAGACCGTTCATGCGGGCCAGGGTCAGCGCCTTGCGCTCGCCGTAGTTGAGCGCCGAGAGCTCACCCGGCAGCAGGGGCTTGCCGATCCAGACGTCTTGGCAGCCCATCGAGACCGGGAAGTCCAGGCGCTGGCCGGCGCTCTCGGTCGGCAGGCCACCGGTGAAGCGCAGGGGCACCACCGACACGTCGGCCGCCACCGCCAGATCCAGCCAGGCACCGGTCATCTTCTCGACCGGGCTTCGGCACTCCAGGGCCCGGGTGCCCTCGACGTGCACCATGATCGAGCGGGCGCCGGACGCCATCTCCTGACCCAGGGCCTGGAGGATGCCAGGCAGCGCGGCGCGGTCTGAGCGATCGAAGAAGCGGATGAGCTCCGGGTCTTCGATGCCCGGCTGGGAGAAGGCCCAGCGGATCATCGTGCCGAGCCAGGTCTTGCGGTGCTCGGCCTTGGCGAGAGTCACGACCGGGCGACCGACCAGCGGCCCGGCGAGCACCGAGAAGACCAGGCTCTCCAGCATGGTCTGGTGGTTCGCGAGCAGCAGCATCGGCCGGTCGGTGGCGGCGCGGAACGCGTCCATGTCCTGGACCACGACCCGGCGGACGAAGCGCTGGATCAGGCCGTAGTAGAGATCTGCCACGACCCAGTCCCGGACGCCGAAGCGCCCCGCCCAGAAGTCCTTGGCCAGGCTCAGGTCCATCGCCACCGGGCCGGTCTCGGCCACGTGCACATGGTCGTCTGCGACCGTGACCTGGGCGGGCACGACGGTGTAGGGCAGGCCGTCCGGCAGGAGCGCCGGGTGCAGCGCGACCCGTGCGGCCTGGTGCTCGGCCAGGGCGATGGCCGCCGGATCGGTGGTGCCGTAGGTGCCGAGCAGGGTGCCCGGCAGCCAGTCGCTGGCCTTGAGGTCGCCCAGGTCCAGGCGGGTCTCGCTGGGCCCGACCGTCGACAGGGAGACCCCGGGGACCCAGGCGTGGTCGCGCAGGAACGCGGCCCGGTCCGCGGGCGCGGCCATGCCCAGCGGGCCCTTGGGGAAGCAGGCCTCGACAAGCCTCAAGGCCGCGAAGACCAAGCCGTCCTGGCTCCACTGGATCTGGAAGGCCGGAAAGTCGGTGCTGCCGTGGAAGCCGTCGAAGCGGACCTCGCAGCGCACGGTGCCGGTCGTCGGCACGGGACCCCACCAGTCCAGCTTCGTCACCATCGCCGGGTACGCCACCTTGGTGTCGTCCAGCCGGTCGGTCCAGGTGTGCAGGGCGTCGTGGGGGATGCCGTGGGTCGCGGCGTCGAGCAGGGCCGGGTGCAGGCGGCCGATCGGCACGTCGTGGCGGCTAGCGTCGAGCAGGAGCGAAGCGCCGCCGGCGGTGCGGGTCAGGCTCTCCACGAGTTGGAACGCGGGCCCGTGGAACAGCGCCCCGTCGGCGTAGGGGTCGGCGACGGTCTCGCCGTCCAGAGGCGCCCAGGCGTCCGGGCGCTCGGCAGGTGCGGTGGTGGCGGTGGCCAGGGCCACGACCTCGTCACCGTCGTCGGTCGACGCCAGCAGCTTGAGCCGGTCGCCGTCCCGATCGACGCGCAGGGTGCGCGGCCCGGTGAAGGGCACCCACTTGCGCACGCTCAGATCCCGCAGGCCCGTGGCTTCGGGCGCCGCAGCGGCCAGCAGGTCGACCATGCTCATCAGCGGCAAGGCGGCCACGGTGAAGGTCGGCCGGTGGTCGCCGAGCCACGTGTCGACGTCGGGGTCGAGCACGGTCTCGGTGGGGGCCTCAGGACCCTCATCGACGATGCGGGCGCTCATGCCCTCGATCTCGTAGATGCGCTTGCCGTCGCACCACAGGCTGGCGGTCGCCGTGGCGGTCGCCGCCGTGTCGGTGCGCTCGGAGCCGGTGATGGTCACAGTGAGCGTGACGGTCTTGTTCGTGGGGACGACCTGGCCCCGGTACTTCCAGCTGGCGGTCAGGCCCAGGGCGACGGGCTCGAAGCGCGGGCTCCCGTACCCCTGGCCCATGCCTTCGAGCAGCATCCAGGACTGGAGGGTCTGGACCATCGCCTCGATGCCCAGGGAGCCGGCCTGGACAGGGTCGCCGTAGAAGTGGGCCTTGAAGTACCAGTGGTCGGGATCGACGTCCTTCTGCCCGCGCAAGGTGGAGCAGCCGGGGGTGTAGTCGAGCACCCGGTCGATGAGCAGGAGCTTGTCGCTGGGCAGGCAGGCGTGGCCGGTGAAGAGGGCGGCGGGCTCGTCAGCCAGCTCGATGACGCTCGTGGGCTCGCTGTCGTGCCAGGCGCGAGCCGCCTCGTCCACGGGCAGGCCGACCTGGTTCGCCAGGGCCTCGCCCGGGAAGTAGCCGAAGACCGTCTCCACGTCGTAGCAGGGCTCGCCGTCGAGCAGGCCCTTGACCGTGAAGCCCTCGATGATCATGCCGCCGGCGTGGGCGATGCGGGTGATCGTGACCTCGTTGGTCAGCGTTCCCGAGCCGGGGGTGATCTCCCGGTGCAGCGTCGCTGTGCCGTCCAGGTTGCGGAAGTACAGGTCCCGGTCCAGGCCGATGCTCGAGCCGGAGTAGCTGGCCAGCCAGCCGCAGGGCTGCAGCGCCGCCTCCATGATCACGCACAGGGGCATGGTCGGGTGGCCGCCGTCCTGGAAGTACCACTCGCTGGCCTCTGGCACGTCGTAGGCCGACACCACCGTGCAGCCTGTCTCCATGGTCGCCATGGGCTTGGAGACCGACAGCATGCGGGTCAGGAAGTGGTAGGGCGGTCCGGGCAGGCGGGCGACGTAGCGGGGCCCGTCGAACTCCTGGTACTTGGGGCCGAAGGCCTCGGACGGCCGGCCCCAGGCGCAGGCGATGAGGCTGCGGTAGTCGAAGGGGAAGCCGTCGGTGTCCGCCACCGGCCGGTCGTCGGCGGGCGTGACCTGGAGCGCCTCCATGCTGGACAGAGGCCAGTCTGGGACCAGGCGCAGGCCGACCCGACGGGCGTGGAAGCCCTTGAGGCCGTCGCCGGTGCAGAGCAGGTCGGCGTAGACGGTCGGGAGAGGCCCGCTGATGATCTCCTCGATGAAGATCTCGGTCACCAGCTCCTTGGACGCGGGAATGGTCTGGCCCCGGCACTTCAGGTCGAAGGGCTCGTCGGTGACCGGCTCGAAGTGCCAGCCGTCCCGGCCGATGGTGTAGCCGAGGGCCGTCATGTAGAAGGCCATCGCCTGCAGGCAGCCCTCGAACATCAGCGTGCCGGGCATGCAGGGGTCGCCCTTGAAGTGGCCGTCGAAGAACCAGTCGTCGGGCGAGATGGGCCGGAAGGCCCGCAGGTAGCCGCGACCCCAGGGACCGCCGCGCACCGAGAGCTCCTGGACCTCGTCGAAGAACTGGAGCCGGCCGACGCCGATGCGCGGGGTGCGCACGTGGCACTTCGTCAGGTCCAGGGCAGGGCCGAAGCACGCCCAGGGGCGGGCCTCGGCAAAGGCCCGGACCTGGTCGGGGCTGTAGGACGTGCCGATGTCGTCGACGTCGGGCGGATCGAGCTGGGGCTCGGGCACGATGGCCTGTTCCTCGGGCGTCCACAGGATGCCGTCGCTCTCCTCCAGCTCGGCCTCGGTGAAGAAGCCGGCCTGGCCCCCGCGCACCGAGAGCATGCGCTCGTCGCCGATGTGGCAGTCGTAGTGGAAGAAGAACAGCCGCACGTCCCCGTGCTTGGCGTGCCCGTCCACGTGGATGTCGTACCGCAGGGTCTCGCCCGGGCGCGGCAGCTCCCGGTGGTAGGTCAGCGTGCACCCGAGCAGGCGGTAGGCTCGCTCCCCCTGGTTGTGCAGGTCGATGCCCAGGTAGCTGATGAGCAGCAGATCGGCCTGGCCGGCTTCGATGAGCACGCCGGCGGGCATGCGGCCCTGGTGCAGGTACCAGGCGTCCCAGGTCACGTCGGTCTCGGTCCAGACGGTGCCCAGGCCCATGGTGGCGGGCTCGGCGTCGAGCCCCACGACCCGGTCGGCCAGCAGCAGTGGCGGCTCGGGCATGCGGACCTGGAGGTCCCACTGATCCTGCTCGGCGAACTCGGGCCCGAACAGCGCGCTGATCTCCTTGCTGGCCAGGTGCTCCAGCTCCTGGCGGGAGAAGGTGCGGCCGTGGGGCTGGGGCCTTGTGGTCGTGGACGTGCTCGGCGTCGGCTCCGGCGTCGGCTTCACCTTCGGCACGACCGGCGCCTCGACCTTCACCGGCGCCCGCGTCTCGACCACCGGAGCCTGCGGCATTGGCACCGCCACCGGCACCTGCGCCTGCGGCTGCACGACCCCACCGGGCAGCGCTCCCGCCGACCGCGCCGCGTCCAGCAGAGTGAAGGTCGCCTGCTGCCGCACCTGCAAGAATTGCTCGTGCAGCGCGGTCTGCTGCGCCAGGAAGGCCTGGTGCACCTGGGCCAGGTGGGCCTGGAGCGCGGACTGGTGCGCGAGCACCCGGCCCAGCGCGGAGCTCGGCGCTGCCGCTGTCAATGGCGCTGCCGCCGGCAGGGGCGCGTGCGTGGGCCACGCCTGGGGCACCGGCGAGGGGGCACGCACGGGCTCGGGGGCCGGGGTGGCCGCCACCGGCGCGGGCGTCGCCGGCGGAAGGGGGGCAAGGAGGCTCGTGACCGGAGGCAGGGCCATCGGAGGCTCCAGGGTCTGGACGGTGTCGGCCGTGGGCTGCCACGCGGGCGCCGGGTCGGCGGCGCCGCCGGGCAGGGCGGGCAGCACGACGGCCTGGGCGTGGGCCGCGCAGGTGAAAGGGCGGGCGGGCTTGCGCGGCGCAGGCGCTGCGGAGCTGGTGGCCGGCGGGCGGCTCAGCACCGTGTGGCGGGGCGCGCCGGCGAGGGGCTGGACGTCGACGCGGACCGCCGACGGGGCCTTGCGCCAGCCGACCGCCTTGAGGGGCTCGTCCAGGCGCAGGGCCAGGGCGGCGGCGGCGACGTTCACCAGGGCCTCGGCGGCGTGGCTTCGGCCGAAGAGCTCGCGCAGGTCACGGTGGCCTTCGCCCAGACGATGGCTGGGCTTCGCTGTGTCGTCGATCACCGCGTAGATTGGGTCGTCATCCCGATCTGCGTCGGCCAGCCGCTTCAGCACCAGGACCACCGCGGCGTCCCCGCCGCGGCGGGGCTGCCCGGGCCGCACGGCGTGGAGGGCGGCAAGGTGCACGGGCTCGTCGGACAGGTCGCTGGCAGCGACCACGACCGCGTCGAGCTCGCCGGCACGGAGGGCGCGCACGCCCAGGTCCAGGGCCACCAGGCCGCTGGCCTCCTCGGCGGAGACAGTGAAGCTCGGGCCGGTCCAGCCGAAGGCCTGGTTGAGCCGGTTCGCCGGGATGTTCGGCATGGTGCCCAACACGCCGGGCGCCTGGAGCACGGGCACGAAGGCGTCGCGTAGACGGGCGGTCTCGCGATCGTCTAGGCCACGCACCGCCGCGGCCACCGGGGCTCGCCAGCGGGCGCCGTAGCGGGCGACTTCGGCGTCGGTGCTCATGCCGACCAGAGTGCCGGTCCGTTCGGCGTCGAGAGTCGCTCCGTCGCCGACCGCTTCGGCCGCGGCGGCGAGCACCAGGAGCTGCTGGCCCAGGGCCTGCTGGAGGTCCCGGGGTGGGAAGCGCAGGCCCTCCAGGTCCAGGGTGACGTCGTGGGCCCGGTGATCCACTGGGGCGCCGTCGAACAGGGCCCGCGTCGCCTGGGTGCGGTCTGCGGCCGAGCCGACCCGCATGCCAAGGCCCACGATGGCGACCGGATCCCGGGGCAGGGGCGCCACGGCGACAGGCTGTGCACCGGGCTCGGACACCAGCAGGTGCGCATTGTTGCCGCCGAAGCCGAAGGCGCTGACCGCCGCACGCCGGGGACCGTCGACCTGCCACGGCTCGGCGGCCGTGACCAGCCGCAGAGGGCCGTCGGCCAGGGCAGGCAGCGGGTCGTCGGTGTGCAGCGTCGGCGGCCGCACCTTGTGCCGCAGGGCTTCGAGCACCTTGATCAGCCCCGCCGCACCCGCTGCTGTGATCAGGTGGCCCATGTTCGACTTGAGCGAGCCCAAGGGCACGTCGGTCGCGTCCCCGAAGACCCGGCCCAGGCTCTCCAGCTCGGTGCCGTCGCCGACCACGGTGCCCGTGGCGTGGCACTCGATCAGGGACACACTCGCCGGGTCCCAGCCCGCCTGTGCATACGCACTCTCCAGGGCCCGGACCTGGCCGTCGGCCGCCGGCGCCAGGAAGCCGCGGCCGCGGCCGTCGTTGGACAGTCCAACGCCGTGGATGACGCCGAGCACCCTGTCGCCGTCGCGCAGCGCGTCGTCCAGCCGGCGCAGCACCACGAAGGCGCAGCCTTCGGCGGGCACGAGCCCGTCTGCGCCGGCGTGGAAGGGCCGGCTCTGGCCGGACTGGCTCAGCGCGTTGAGGGCGGCGAAGCCCACGTGGAGGAACAGGTCGTCGGCCCGGTTCACGCCCCCGGCGAGCACCCGATCGGCCCGGCCGTCGTGCAAGGCGTCGCAGCCCAGCTTGATGGCGTACAGCCCGCTGGCGCAGGCGGCGTCCAGGGCAAAGGCCCCGCCGCCCAGGTGCAGAGCCTGTTCGAGCAGCAGGGCGGGCAGCCCCGACATGAAGCGATTCGCCGGGTCGGTCTGCTCCGCGCGGCCATACCAGGTGCCTTCGGCGAATCGGGCCAGCTCGGCGCTGGGGAAGCCCAGGTTGCCCAGCACAGCCAGAGTCTGCCCGGTCCCGTCCTCCCAGCAGCCCGCGTCCCGGAGGGCCTCGCGGCCTGCGTGCAGGGTGTAGCGGAACAGGGGATCCAGACCGTGCAGAGCGGTCGCAGGCACGCCGAATCCGTCGGCCTGCCAGACCTGCTCGAAGCCCCGCACGTATCCGCCGCGGTCGGTCCAGGCGCGGTCCGCGCTGTCCCCATCGGGGGCACAGATCACGTCTGGCTTGGGCACGCGCCACAGGCCCTCGGGCGCGGGTCCCAACAGGTCGCGGCCCGAAGCCACGGCCTCCCAGAGGGCCTCTGGCGTCAGGGCGCCGGGCAGGACACAGGCCCGCCCGACCACGGCGATGGGGGCAAAGGTGCCCATGAGCGGTACCGCCTAGCTGTACAGGTGCGTCTCGACGCCGATGAGCGATGCGACGGTCTTGCCGGCGCTGTCGACCAGGAGCACGTCGGCCTTGGCCTTGGACCGGCCGGTCTCCCGGGCGGTCAGCACGCAGCGGAGCGGGCCCTCGGCGGGGCCGGTCGTGTAGGTGTGCACGGCCTCGACGCTGGTGGGCAACGAGCGCCCGCCGAGCACGGCTTCGGTCCACAACAGCGCGAGCTGCAGCCCGCCGTCCAGGGCCGCCGGGTCGGTGTGCCACGGCTCGTGGCTCCAGCCGCGCTCCAGCAGCCCGTCCAGCTCGCCGGCGATGCCTTCGGCGCTGACGCCTTCGAGCTTGCGGATGACCTGGAAGTCCGGGCCGTGGAACAGGGTGCCGCCGTAGACCTGGCGGTCGCCCCAGGCGTCGAGCTCCAGGGTCGGCGCCACCGGCGCAGCGCTCAGGTCGTGCCGGGTCAGCTCGGCCGTGGCGCTGTAGTGGGGCCGATCGCCGTCGCCCCGGAGCTCCAGGGCCAGCAGAGCCCCGTCGCCGTTGGAGAGCTGCTTGCAGCGCAGCATGAGCTTCAGGCCCTCGCCCTGGAAGTCCGGCACCTGGATGCCCTTGAGCACCTTGAGGTCCTGGATGGTCTCCAGGGTCAGGTCGGGCCGGAAGGCCTTGGCCAGGCGGTGGAACCACTCGAGCACCAGGACCACCGGCACGACGGGCACGCCTTCGACGCTGTGGTCGGCCAGGTAGGGGTGGGTCTCGGCGTTGATGCGCAGCGGCACCTCGAGCACGCCTTCGCCGATCTCCCGCAGGGGCTTGGGCCGGCCGCCGAGCACGACCTCGGGGTGCTTGGAGTGGCCGAAGACCTCGTCCACCAGCATCTGGCAGCCCCGGTTCAGCGGGATCAGCGGCACGCCCAGGGACTCGAAGCGGGCCTTGAGCGCCGGGGTGACCATGCCGCCCTCCCAGGGACCCCAGCCCATCGACGCGACCCGGCAGCCGGGACCACGACGCAGGGTCTCGGCCCGGGCGACCTTGTTCAGGACCTCGTTGGCCATGGCGTAGTCGGCCTGGCCCTGGTTGCCGCTGCGGGCCGCGATGCTGCTGAAGAGGCAGAGGAGCTTGAGGGGCTCGTCGGCGGTGGCGTCGAGCAGGGCCTGGAGGCTCTGGACCTTGGTGCGGAAGACCTTGTCGAAGTCGCTGTCGGACTTCTCGCCGATCTTCTTGTCCGCCAGCACACCGGCGCCGTGGACCAGGCCGGTGACCGGGCCCCAGGTGGTGCGGACCGCCTCCAGCGCTGCGTCGATGGCATCCCGGTCGGTCACGTCGGTCGAGATGTACCGGGCGTCGCCGCCGGTGGCCTTGACCGCGCTCAGGGTCTCGCGGACCTCGCGGCCCGCCAGGATGTGGCGGGCCTGCCAGCCGAGCTCGGCCGGGGTGACCTTGACACCGCGGGAGCGGGCGTCGGTGAGCAGGGCCCGCTTGATGGTGGCGTCGTCCGTCGCCGTGGCGACACAGGCCGGCTCGGGGGTCAGCTTGGTGCGGCCCAGCAGGGCGAAGCGGGCCTTGGTCTGGAGGGCCACCGCGATGACGCAGGCCGCGGTGACGCCACGGGCGCCACCGGTGACCACGATGACGTCGTCGGCGCCCAGGTTGATGCCCTGTTCGTCGCCGTCGCCCAGGGGCGCAGGCTGATCCGTCAAGGTCCAGCGCCTGCCGTCGGCGGTCAGGCCCACCTCGAGCTCGGGGCCGCCGGTCAGCAGCTCGTCGGCCAGCAGCTCGGCGAGCTCCTGGTCGCTGCGCTCGCCCCGCTCCAGATCGATGGCCCGGGCGTGGCCCACGGTCCACTCCAGGCTCGCGGTGCGGGCCAGGGCTGCCATGCCGGCCAGCCAGGCGCGGTCGCCCAGCTCGCCGCCACCCAGGCCGAATTTGCCGCCGGTGTCCTGGACGGTGACCAGCAGGCCCCCGTTGCGGCCGGCGGCGTCAAAGGACCGCACGGCCTGGAAGGCCTCGCGGTTCAGGTTCGCGGCCTGCTCGGTGTCGTCGATGGGGGCCAGCCCCTCGAGCACGATGAGGCCCGTGGCGTCGGCGGGCACCTCGACCACGAGCTCTGCGTTGACGCCTCGGATGTTCAGCTCCTCGACCAGCAGCCGAGAGAGGGCCGTCCCGTCACCGGTGACGGCCACCCGCGCTTTTCCCGGCAGATGCCCTCCCGAGAGCCCCATGGGTGGGGCCTCCACAGCTTCCAGGGCGAAGCGGCCCAGGGGGTCGACCGTGGCACTCGTGGCGCTCGGGGTCGGGGCGACCGTGCCGCCCAGGGCCAGGGTCATGTGGTCGACCACGGCCCCCAGGGTGGTCAGGGTGGCCATCGCGGCGGCGTCGACCTCGGGCAGGCTCGGGGCCCGCTCCTGCATCGTGCTCAGGATCTCCACGCGCTTGATGCTGTCGATGCCCAGGTCGCCCTCGAGCGACATCTCCAGGGCCAGCATGTCGGCAGGGTAGCCGGTCTTCTCGGCGACCACCTCGAGCAGCAGCGCGGACAGGTCCAGGTCCTCGGCGGGCGCTGGGGGAGGCGCTACGGCGGGGGCCGGCGTGGGCGCACTGGCGACCGCGGGGGAGGGCTCCGCCACACCCGCGCCGGACAGCTGGCTCTGCATGTAGTCCACGATCTGGCCGAGGGTGGTCAGGGTCGCCATGGCACCCGCGTCGACCTCGGGCAGGCCCGGGGCCCGCTCCTGCATGGTGCTCAGGATCTCGACGCGCTTGATGCTGTCGATGCCCAGGTCACCCTCGAGGTTCATCTCCAGGTTGAGCATGTCGGCGGGGTAGCCGGTCTTCTCGGCGACCACGTCGAGCAGCAGGGCGTTCAGGTCCAGCGCGGGGGAAGCCGCCGTGACGGGGGGCGCGGCGCTCGTGGCACCGGCGGGCAGCTGGCTCTGCATGTACGCGACGATCTGACCGAGGGTTGTCAGGGTCGCCATGGCGCCGGCGTCGACCTCGGGCAGGCCGGGGGCCCGCTCCTGCATGGTGCTCAGGATCTCGACCCGCTTGATGCTGTCGATGCCCAGGTCGCCCTCGAGGTTCATCTCCAGGTTGAGCATGTCGGCGGGGTAGCCGGTCTTCTCGGCGACCACGTCGAGCAGCAGGCTGTTGAGGTCCAGATCCGGCTCAGCGACGGCGGCCGGGGCTGTGGCGACGGGCGCCGGGGCCGCGGCGACGGGGGCCGGGGCGGCGGCGACGGGCGCCGGAGCCGCGATTACCGGGGCCGGGGCCACCGGCGCGGGGGCCGGCATCGGCGGCGCGGCGTAGACGGGCGCGGGCGCGGCGTAGACGGGCGCGGGCGCGGCGTAGACCGGCTGCGGGGCGGCCAGCCCCGGGTTCATCATCGTGGCCAGGCCCATCATCTGGGTCTGGGCGGTCTGGAGGAACTGGCTGTGGGCCTGGCTCATGGTCGACTGCCACGCGGCGTGGGCCTCGGCGGTCTGGCGCTGGGCCTCCTGGAAGGCCTGGACCCAGGCCAGGTGCGCGTTGCCCGGCAGGGCCACAGCGCCAGCGGCCGACGGAGTCGGAGTCGCGGCGTACACGGGCTGCTGGGGCGCGGCCGCCACGGGAGCGGGCTGTGGCTGCGGCGGGGTCTTGGAGCGGTCGTCGGCGGCCACGGCCACCTCCTTGGGAGCAGAGGCGAGAGAGGGGGCAGGGGCAGGAGTCGGGGCCACTTCCGGGTTCGGCGGCGGCAGATCCGCTGCTCCGCCGGGGGGCGGGTAGGGGCGTCCGTAGTTGGAGCCCTGCAGGTGCATCGCCAGCTTGGGCTTGACCCGCAGGCGGAAGTCGTCGGGCGTGCGGTACTCGGCCCACAGCTTGTGGAGCTGGAGGGGCAGTCCCGCGGCGGCCAGCTTGGCCAGCCCGGTGAACAGCGGCTTGATGCCGGTGCTGCCCTTGGCGTCGAGCGCCACGGCCAGCGGCTTGTCGCCCTTGAGGATGCGGCCGACCAGTCCGGTCAGGACCGAGCCGGGTCCGACCTCGACAAACGTGGTCACGCCCTGGTCGCGCATGGCCTCGATGAGCGCCACGAACCGCACCGGCTGGGCGATCTGGCCCGCGAGCTGGGCCCGCATCTGCTTGGCTGTCTTGGGGTAGGGCGCAGCCGTCGCGTTGGCGTAGACCGGCACGCTCGGCTTCTTGAACTTCACGCCGCCCAAGAACTTCCCGAAGGGCTTCGACGCGCCCGCGACCACTTCGGAGTGGAAGGCGGTGGCGACCCCGAGCCGCTGGCAGCGGAGCCCCGCGGCGTCGAGCTTGACCTCGACCCGTGCGACTGAGTCGGTCGGCCCGGAGATGACGGTCTGCTTGGGGTGGTTGTGGTTCGCCATCACCACCGGCTCACCGGCCAGGTGGGGCGCGATGGCGTCGGCACCGGCCCGGACGGCGCTCATGGCGCCGGGCTGGTCGCCGGCGCTCTCCATGAGCTCGCCGCGGCAGCGGGCGATGCGGACCAGGTCGTCGGCGCTGTAGACGCCGGCGGCGTGCAGAGCGGTGAGCTCGCCGAAGCTGTGTCCGGCGACCGCCGAGGGGGTCAGCCCCAGCTCGGTAACGAGCCGCAGCAGCGCCAGGCTAGCGACGCCCAGGGCCGGCTGGGCCCAGCGAGTGGCGGTCAGCCGGTCGGCCTGGGCGGTGCGGGCCTCGTCGGAGAACACGGTGCTGGGGAACACGACCTGGTGCAGCGCCAGGCCTTCACCCAGGTCCAGGTCCGCGGATTCGTCCCAGGCGCCGCGGGCGGCGTCGAAGTGGCGAGCGGGGGCACTGCCCATGTCCAGGGTCTGGGAGCCCTGGCCCGGGAACAGGAAGCCGACCTGGCCCTGGTGGGCGCCGACGCCGTAGAAGCTGCCGTCGGGGCTGGACCAGGCACCGGTCGGGTCGCTGTCGATGCGCTCGGCGGCCGCGGTGAGCCTCTGGATGAGCGCGGCCTCGTCGGCCACGACCAGCAGCAGGCGAGCGGTGTGGGCCGGGGAGAAGTCCCGGGTGGTCTCGAAGGCCAGACGCGCGAGGCACGCTTCGGTCGCCGCGAGCTTCGCCAGCTCCCGGGCCTTGCGGGCCATCTCGGTGGGCTCCCCCGACAGGGCGACCAGGTCGACGTCCAGGGTGCGCAGGCGCTCGCGGGCCACGCTGGGGGCGGCCTCTTCCAGGGTCAGGTGGAAGTTCGAGCCGCCGAAGCCAAAGGAGCTCACCCCGGCGCGGCGCGGGTGGCTGGACCCGCGGATCCAGGGCTTGGCCCGCGTGTTCAGGTCGAAGGGGCTGTCGGCGATCTTGAGCGCCGGGTTGGGCGCGTCGACCTTGGCCTGGGGGGGCAGGGTCTTGTGGTGCAGGGCGAAGACGGCCTTGATGAGGCCGGCGGCCCCGGCCGTCGCCTTGGTGTGGCCGATCTGGGCCTTGACGGTGCCGACGGCGCACCACTGGCGGTCCTCGCGGCCTGACTCCTCGAAGACCGTGCGCAGCCCCTCGAACTCGGCGGCGTCGCCGGCCTTGGTACCGGTTCCGTGGGCCTCGACCAGCTCGACGGTGTCGGGGCCGTAGCCCGCCTCGTCGTAGGCCCGGCGCAGGGCCTTGGCCTGGCCGCTGGCCAGGGGGGCGTAGACGCTCTTGGCGCGGCCGTCCGAGCTGCTGCCCACGCCGCGGAGCACTGCGTAGATGCGGTCGCCGGCGGCCTGGGCGTCGCTCAGCCGCTTCAGCGCCACCATGCCCAGGCCCTCGCCGAGCATGGTGCCGTCGGCGGCGTCGGAGAAGGGCCGGCAGTCCCCGGACCGGGACAGCGCCGGGGTCTTGGAGAAGCACATGTACATGAAGATGTCGTTCATGCAGTCGACACCCCCGGTCACGACCATGTCGCTGTCGCCGAGCCAGAGCTCCTGGGCGCCCATCTTGAGCGCCGAGAAGGCGCTGGCGCAGGCGGCGTCGGTCACGCAGTTGGTGCCGCCCAGGTCCAGCCGGTTGGCGATGCGGCCGGCGACCACGTTGCCCAAGAGTCCCGGGAAGGTGCCTTCGACCCACGGCGTGTAGTGGTTCGAGATGCGGTCCACGACCTCGTTGACCTTGGACTCGGGCAGGCCGGCGTCGCGCAGGGACTTGCGCCAGATCGGGTGCTGGAGCCGGCTGACCATCTCGCCCAGCAGAGTCTGGGCGCTGGTCACGCCCAGGATGACGCTCGTGCGGTCCTTGTCGGCGCTGGCCCACTGGCCGCGGGTCGCGTCGTCGAGGACCTTCTGGGCCACGATGAGGCTCAGGAGCTGGCTGGTGTCGGTGGCCGGCACGAGCGTGGGCGGGATGCCCCAGCCCATCGCGTCGAAGGCCGTGGGGTCCAGGAAGGCCCCGCGGGACGCATAGGTCTTGTCCGGGACGCTCGGATCGTCGTCGTGGAAGTCGTCCAGCAGCCAGTGGCTGGGGGGGACTTCGGTGATCCGATCGGTGCCGGACAGGATGTCGTTCCAGAAGCCGGTGGCGTCGACGGTGCCCGGGAAGAGGGCAGAGACGCCTACGACGGCGAGGGGCTCGCGCTTCATCATGATTTCAGGGCCTTGGGTTCAGGCGAGAGGTCTGGGTCGGAAGTCGAACGCGGCGCCGGGCATCGGCACGCCGGCCGTGCGGAGCTGCTGCGCGCGGGTGATGACCGCGGCGCCTTCCATGAGGTTGAGGGCGATCTGGGGGGCGCTGCGGGCCTCGGCGGGCTCGAGGTGGCTGCCCCGGGCCCAGCGGTTGAACGCACCCATCGCGGGGCCGCACCAGATCTGGTAGTCGGCGCGGCGCTCGGCGACGCCCTGGATGGCCCAGCGACTCGCCTGGCCCAGGTACGCCCGGAAGAGCAGGGCCATCTTGTGGTGGGGGTCGCTCGCGGCCTGGTCCGCCTGGGCGGGTTCCCGGTGCTGCCAGTACGCGAGGGTCTCGGCCCAGGCGTC
>Ga0114933_10000500_pt1 | contig 47879 bp, 28 predicted proteins | sample 4SBtaG_FD_89691 | JGI IMG/M metagenome (GOLD analysis project Ga0114933, IMG submission 89691) | Deep subsurface microbial communities from Kolumbo volcano to uncover new lineages of life (NeLLi) - 4SBTROV12_W25 metaG | ecosystem: Environmental > Aquatic > Marine > Volcanic | place: Kolumbo... | reverse complement strand
TCGACCGCCCAATAGCGACAGCCCGCGTGCGTATTCGACTTCAGGTCGCCGCTGCAAGGGTTGACGCACACCCCGGCCAGACAGCCCTGGTCCGCGTTCGCGCAGTCCTTGACGACATCGAGCGCGCTGCCATCGGGCCGACATTGAACGGCCTTGCTACCGATGCACTTCTTGATTCCGGGCACACACGCCTTGCACGCACCAGCGATGCACTCGTTGCCCTTTGCGCAGGTCTTGTACACGTCAGCGTCGGTTCCAGCCTTGTTGCATTGCAGCACTCGGATGCTCTTGCCACCGGCCGGGGGGGCCTGGCAGAACCGCTGGCTGGGTTCACAGAAGCCGCACACACCCTTGATACACACAGGTTTGGCATCGGGGCACGACGCGAGCTCAAATCCTTTGCCGGACTTGTTGCACGTCGCCACGAAACCGGTCTTGCACCAGGTCGATCCCGGCTTGCACGCGATCTCGGCGCAGGAGTAGTTCTCACACGCCGTGCCGGCCTTCTTCTGGGTGCATTGAAAGTCGACGATGCATTCGACGCAGACGCCCTGGGTGACCAGGCACATGGGCGTGTCCTTGTGTTTTGCGCAGTCGCTGTTCTTCTCGCACGGGGGCCCGGTGACGGCCGCCACATCCTTGGGTTGGGGCGAAACATCGACGTTGTTGCCCGCGACGTCCTGGCCACTGGCAGCTACATCATCGCCGCCCAATGTGTCGGTCGCGCCGATGACCTCCCAGGGCTGGGTGTCTGAAAACGGCGTACCGACACCGCCGGGCGCAGGTTGGAAATCAGGCCTGTCTTGGCCGCAGCCGACCAAAAGCGCGACAAACCACGCGAACGTGCCAATCGTTAGAAGCCTAACGAACGGCGGATGCCGGTCTCCGAGGGCGCGTCTTACCACTTCCAGTCCGGCGGACGATGAAAGACACCCGTGCTGCAGGCTGCCTTCCGTGGTGGGCTCGTGTTGTTGTCCTCGCGGCACTCGAAGAAGGTCGGGTTCTGCTTGTCGAGCAGGATCTTGGCGCGAAATGCCGTGTTGCCGGTCTGGTCGAGCACCTTGGTCTTGAACTGGAGCGCCACGACCTGCCCTGGCCACAGCGGATGTTGGGTCACCGCGGTCCCCAGGAGTTTGTCGCCGCCCGCGGCCACCTCGAAGAAGCCGACCTTGACGCCCTTGGGCAGCCGCGCTTGACCGAGATTTCGCGCCAACGCACGTAGTTTGAGCGGCTTATCGCACAACACCTGCACATCGACGGTCGCGTCCGGCGCGTCGTAGATGCCCTTGTCCTGCACGTTTTGACGGAAGTTGTTGAGCCATTTGAGCGTCCAGTTCTTCTTTTCGTTGACCGGCACCGTCCCGTACGCCGCGGTCTTCGTGCAGGCGCTGTCGTGCGGATCGCAGATATCGGTGACGTGATAGGTGTGCTGCGACCAGAGCGTACGCGTGCCAACCCAGCGACCCGATTTGCTGCCGAAAACGCGCACCCCGCGCCAGGCCGGTCCGTAACTTGGTGGGCTCCACTTCGGCCAGCCGCTCATGCCCTTGTTGTAGGGGGAGACGTTGCATTTCCAACCGCCCGAATCCATCCGCGCCCCGTTGCTGATGAGCACGATCTCAGCCTGCCCGTCGCCATCCACGTCCGCCACGATCGGCGCTTCGGTAGCGGTGAAGCTGCTGCTGTTGGCGGAGTAGCGGACCTTGCCGGTGCTGCCGTCGTAGACCCACAGGTAGCATTCATCCATGTAGATGACCTCCGCCTTTCCGTCGCCTTCGAAATCGAAGACGGTAGAGCCGGTCACCGACGAGCTGAGGTCGTGGTTCTTGGCCTTCCATGCGATGGACAGCTTGCCGCCCGCGACATCCACCATCGAATACAGGTTGCGCTGTGCTGCGCCGATTTCGGGCAGTCCGTCGCCGTCGAAATCGGCGATGGTGGGAGGGCCGCCGCTGCCGGTGCCGGCGAGCTTGAAGCCAGCCACCTTCACCTTCCCGGTCGGCCCATCGATGACATAGACACGCCCACTGCCGATGACGACGACCTCCGCGGTGCCGTTCTTGTCGAGGTCGGCCACCGCCGGGAAACCATCGGGCACGCCAACGGCTTTCCACACGATGTTGCCGTTGGAATCGTACGCTGTGTTGCCACCGATGAGCTCGAGATGGCCGTTGGGGTTGTTGTCGACATTGGCGAACGTCGACAGGGCCCGACCGCTGCCACCACCCGTGCCGCCCTTTCCGACCCATTTACGGGCGACCTTTGTCATCGCCCCTGTGCCGGTGAAGCCGAACACCGAGTTGCCATACGCGACTTCGGGGTGGCCGTCTCCGTTCATGTCCGCCATCGCGAGCCCACCGCCCCAGCCGAAGCTGCCCGTCGTCGCGCCGGACACCGCGAGCTTGGACGTCGCAATCACCTTGCCTTTGCCGCTGACCGCGACAATGCGCCCCTTGCCCGCAGCGGTCACAATGTCCGTGCGCTTGTCACCGTCCACGTCCCCGAGGGCGACGCTCAACCCGGCATAGCCGAGGGCTCCTGGAAACGGCGAGGTTGCCGACCAAATCTCCGTGCCCGTTGCGCCATCGAGCGCACGCAGAACGCCGGTCCGGCACTTGGACCCACCGCCACACGAGCAACAGGTCGTCTTGGAGTCGCCGGTCACGACGACAACAACCGGAGGATCCAGCGAGTCGATCTTGCCATCGCAGTTGCTGTCGTGAATGCGCGCCACGGTCGGCGTCGACCACACATCGGTCTTGTTGCCCGCTATCTTGGCCTTGGGTCCCCAGGTCCACTCCAACACGGGGTCGAGTTTTCCTGGCGGCGGTTTCACTTCGCAGGCGGGCAGGCATCCTTTGGGAGCCGGCTTGCCCGAACCCTTCGGCGGGCACTTCACGGGCAGCTTGAGGCACCGCCCCATCAAGGCGGCCGGCGCGACGCACATCGGCCCCTTTCCGCCGAGCTTCTTGCCACCGCCAAGCGCGGTCTCGCAGTAGCCGTCGGGCACGCAGTCTTCGGGCGCCACGCAAGGTTTGCCCGGCTTCACGCAAGCCCCGGCGAAACACACCGACGCCGCGCCGCAGCACACGGCTCCGCAGACCTTGTTCTTATCGGCGCAACACTTGCCGGCGACGCACACCCCGACTTTGCAATCGAGGTTGTTGATGCACTCGCCGGGTTTGAGCGTCTTGATGTCGATCTTGGGCGGGCCGGGCAAATCCGGGAGCTTGCCCGTGTCTTTTTTGCCCGTGTCTTTCTTGCCAGCATCTTTCTTGCCTGCGTCGGCGCTCGTCGCGTCTTGGAGCGTATCGGACAGCTCGGTTTTCGCGTCGGTTGCGGCGCCAGCATCGAAAACGTTGAGGGAGCTGTCCATCGTCGAGCCGTCTTTGCTCGCGCCCGAACCTGACACGTCAACGGTGCCGCCCTGCCCGTCCAAGGCGCCTTGCGTGGATCCAGAGCCGTCGCCCTTGGCGGTGTCGGCGGAACCCCTATCCGCGAATGCGATGTCGGAATTAGCGAACAGGCCGCCCGTGTTTCCAAATGACCCGGGCTGGGACCGATCCGAGCTACACGCGACGACCGCCACCAAGGCCAGCACCAGGACGGTGCTGCGGCTGACCGGTGCGAATATCGCGCTCATCGTTTCGCCCCTCGCAGACTGCGCTGGAGCTCCGCATCGGCGCAGGTGCTCGTTTCTTGCAACGGGGCTGAAACAGCCCCCTCGACCGAAAAAAGTGTCATTTCTTCGGCCTCACCCCAAATTCGCGCTTCGCGCGGCAGACTGCACCCACGTCCCCCATGATGAACGCGGCGGTTTGCGGCGCAGTTTGCTGGGCCCTGCAACGTTTGCGGCCGCGAAAGAGGATGCCTCATGGTGCTCGACAACCCATGGCCACTGGCGCTCAAAGCTGCATTCGCCTCGATGTTAGCCTATTTGTTGTGCGTCGCGCTCGATCTTCCCGACGGCGTCTCGGCGGCGTTCGTGGCCGTCGTCTGCGTGACCCCAACCGTGCTCGCCGGTCTGCGCCGAGCGGTGGGCCAGACCATCGGATCGATCCTCGGCGGCGTGCTGGCTGCGATCGCCATGACGCTGGAGCTGCCAACCGCACCGTCCCTCGGTGTTTCCGTCGGCTTGTCGGTCTTTTTCGTCTACCTGTTCAGGTTCCCGGGCGCGGTCACCGTCGCCGCGTTCACGGCCATCTACGTTCACCTGCTGCCGTTGGGCGCACCCGGCCACACGCTGTGGGTCCGCATCGCCGCCGTCCTCGTCGGTGCCGGCGCGGCGATGACCGTCAACACGATGGCCTCTGCAATGTTCTACGAGCGCATCTTCGCGCGGCGCTTCAAGCGGGTCGTGGCCTCGACTGCAGCTCGCCTCGAGCGTCTTGCTGCCGGGGAGCTCGAGGCGATGGTGCCGGTCTTCGCCACCCTGGGCTCCCTGTCGTGGGAGCTCCAACAGGCAACCACCGAACTCCGCTGGCGCACAACCTCGGTGACCGCGGAATCGGTCGATCGCCGACGCCGCCAGGTACGGGCCCTGATTCGGGTCGCACACTTCGCCCATGACCTCGCCTCGACCGTAGACGAAGCCGACTCGGCGCTGACACAGACCGACCGAGATCTGCTGGTACATACGGCGCACGTTCTACGTGGCCATGCTGGCAACCCGCCCACAAACCTCGGGGAAGTCGGCACGCGGCTACTGGCGACGCTGCAGCGCTATGAATCGGTGCGGAACGACGACACCAGCGGCTCATAGTTCCGCGCAAATAGCGGATCACGCCACGGAAAAGCCCACAGATCCGAGCTTTTCGACATGTGCCGTGACTTTCATGCCGGGTTGCAGGTGCACCGCGGGGGTCGCCGCGCCGGCGAGAACGACCATGCCCACCTTCAACGACTCACCGACGTCGGCAAGCATGTTCGCGAGGAACGCCAACGACTCGGCAGGATCACCCAGGATCGCGGCCGTTGACGCGGCGTGAGCCACCTCGCCATCGATCACCAGCTGCACATCGAGGTTCGCCAACCCTGGACCCTCGGCAAGCGATTGCGGCGCGACCCACTCGCCGATGGCGAATCGGCAAGACGACGCGTTGTCGGCGACCACATCCGCGAGCGCAAACTTGAAGTCGCGGTAGCGGCTATCGATGACCTCAATCGCCGCTGCCAGCCCGGTCACAGCCTTCATCGCGCCGGCCGCGTCAGTCGGTCCGCTGAGGTCTTCCCCGAGCAGGAAAGCCACCTCGGGTTCGGCCCGTGGATGCCCCATCTCGTCGCAGACAAGCACGGCGCCATCGGCGACCCGCATGGTCTCGGTCAGGTGCGCGTAAATGGGCTCGTGGACGCCGACCTGGGCCATCTTCGCCCGGCTCGTCAGCCCCATCTTCATGCCGATCAGACGATCGCCGCGCGCCGCTCGCAACCCAATTCCAAGCCGCTGAACGCGGTATGCAGCAGCCAGGTCCAAGGGCCCCGAAAGCGTCAACTGCGATACTAAACTGACCGATTGAACAGCATCATCAAGGCGCTCAGCGAGCCCCTGCAGGCGGGTTTCGTCCACGCGCTACCTCTCGTCAGCGCCGATGTCCGGCGTCTTGCTGCGGTTGGCGCCGTCGATGTCCTTGGGCACATCGCTCATGAACAACCCCTTGTTCAAGCAAGGCGAGCTGCTGGAGACGTGCAGGTCGAAAGGCGCCGCGGTCTTGATGTACCCGATCTTCGTCACGATCCGGTCGCCGGTCTGCTTGGTGTAGCCGCCGATCATGTTGGCCAGGCAGTTGTAGCCGGCCATGCTGACGAGCGGGCCTTGCACCAGGTAGGGCTTGCCAACGAGCCCGCGCGCCGCGTTGTTGCGAACGTCGAGTCCCGAGCCCTTGAGCACACCTTTGACCCCCGTCGAGCTCCCGTGCAGGAAGAGCAACGAGTTGAACACGAATTTCGCCACCTTGGTCGCCGAGTTCGTGCCGTACAAATCCATGCCGTGACGGCCGTCCTTGAGCACGAAAATGTTGTTGGCGATGAGCAGGCCCGCCCACGCTATATCGCGCGAGTTGATGGCGTCGACGTTGTTGTTCTTGAAGCGGTTTCCGACAATTTTGTAGTTGGACTGCGTGCCGCCGCGCAGCGAGATGACACCGACCGTCGAATGCGCGGGTTGCCCGCACGTGTTGTTCTCGAATCGGCACCCTTGCACCGTCAAGTAGCTGCTCGGCGAGTTGGAATGCTCGTAGACCATGCCGCTGTAACCAACCGGCCACGTCTTGGCGGTGAACTTGGAGAACACGAGGTTCTTGAGCGTGATGTGGTGATTGTCGCCCGCGGTGTCAAAGATGACGGGCGCCGCGTAGTAGCTCTTGAGCGACGAGGTGCTCAGCGATCCGTCGAACTTCACCCCCTCCAAGGTCACGTAGCGCGATTTGGCCGCGAATCGGACGATCCCGCGACGACTTCCGCTGGGCGTCACGCCCGTCAAGACGACCTTCTGGTAGCTCGTTCCAACCGGCGGCGCGCGAATCAGCAGACGATTGGTCGACCCCATCCCCGCGACGTACGGCACCTCAAAACCGACCGACGAGTAGTGGTTGCCCGGCTTGAATTCCCACGTCGTCGGCCCGCCGATGCCGCATTTCTTCAGGTTGTTGACCGCATCGACATACTTCGCGAAATCGCCGCCCGACCCGATGGTGTAGCTGCCGTTCATCTTCGCCGTCGTGGTCTTCACGCACGGTTTGGCGGGCGCGGTCGGCGAACCACCGGCGACCTCGTCCATGCCGATATCCGGTGGATTCTCGCGCTCCTGGCCGTCGAAATCGCCGATCACGGCGGGGATCGCGATGCCCCTGCCCTTGACCAGCGAGTCTTTCTTGATGTGCAGGTCGAACGGCAGCTTCGTCGAGAGGTAGTCAGGATTGGTCACGATGTCCTTGCTGAACGCGTAGCCGGGCTTGACCTTGTACAGGCAGTTGTAGCCGGGCGTGGTCAGGGGCGTGCTCGGCCCGACCATCGTTGGAGCGCTCGCAAGCGTGGACGAGAAGATGTTGTTGCGCAGCAGTGGAGTCTTGCCGTTGACCTTGCCGACCAGGGCGAATCCAGCCTTGAGAAAGAGCAACGAGTTGTAGACGACGACCGGCGAGCTGGTCGCGGTGTTGTTGCCGGTGAACCGCAGGAAGGCGGGCGAGGTCATGATGACCTGGTTGTTGGCGACGGTCAGCGAGGTGAGCTTGGTCACGTTGCTCACCTGGATAACGGTCGGCGTGCCTGAGCCGAAACGGTTGCGGTGGATGTTCAGGTTGCTGACGCCGCCGCCGGCAATGGCGATGTAGGACTGGGACGTGGTCGAAACCGCGGGCGCGATGTTGGTGATCGTGCAGCGCGTGATCTCGATGTTGCTGACCGTCCCGCCGAGCGAGTTCACGTAGATTCCCGCGATCTCCGTGGTCGACGACCACTTTGACTTGCCGAAGTCGCGGATGACGAGGCCGTCGAGCACGATTCCGGTCTGCGATCCGCCCTTGGCGAACACGATGGGTCCCGCGAAGCTCCCCTTGATCCGGTTGTTGGCGTGGCTGCCGTCGATCTTGAAGCCGCGCAACGTGATGAAGCGAGCGCCCGATGAGAACAACACGACCGAAGAGCCGGCGCCTGAGCCGTTGACCCCAATGAACTGGGTCGATTCGTACGAGGTCGGCGTCTTCTGCTTGGCGGTGAACGTGACCCGACGATTCGACGCGACGCCCGGGTACTTCGAAAACCGGAACCCGGGCTCCTGGTACGGGCCCGGCTGAACCTGGATCGTAACGGGCCCGGAGACACCGCACTTGGCGAGCTGCTTATTGGCCTCGGCGAAGGTGGCGAACGTGCCCTTGCCGCTCGGCACAAGCGTGAGCGTTCCCTTGTAGCCGCCCGATGGACAGCCGCCGGTCAGCAGGCACTTTCCGACTTTGCATACCTTGCCCTTGGCGCACGTCACGCCTTCGCCAACGGGCGTCGTGTTGCAGCCCTCCTTCGGGTCACAGCCGTCGGCGGTGCAGATGCTGTCGTCGTCGCAGACGATGGGGCTGCCCTTGCATTGGCCGGACTGGCAGGTGGTGGACTTGGTGCACTTGTCGTTGTCTTCGCAGGCGGCGCCGGGCTTGAGAGCGACGTGCAGGCAGCCCTTGGTCGTGGAGCAGGAGTCGGCGGTGCAGGGCTTCTTGTCGTCGCACGCGTCCTTCTTGCCGCCGCACTTGGCGGACTTGCAGATGTCGTCGAACGTGCACTTGTCGCCGTCGTTGCACACCGTCCCGTCCTGGACCTTGGTGTACATGCAGTTGCCCTTGGCGTCGCAGCTGTCCTCGGTGCAGGGGTCGTTGTCCTTGCAGACCTTGCCGACGCCGGTGCACTTGTTGGCCTTGCACACGTCGTTTTTCGTGCACGCCGACCCGTCGTTGCATGACTCGCCTTCCTTCTTGGGCACCGACTTGCAGCCCTGTGCTTTGTCGCAGCTGTCGTTGGTGCACGGGTTGGCGTCGTCGCACTTCTTGGCCGTTCCCTTGCACGCGCCGGCCTTGCACGCATCGCCCCATGTGCAAACGTCGCCGTCGTTGCAGGTCAGCCCATCCTTCAGCTTGTTTTGGCAGCCCAGCTTCTTGCTGCAGAAGTCCTCGGTGCACGGGTCGTCGTCCTTGCACGTAATTTGTTTGGCGGGTGCGCATTTACCGGCGACGCAGCTGTCCGGCCCTGTGCATGGGTTCTTGTCATCGCAATCCGCGATCGACTGGCACGGGCACCCGGGCTGGCCTGGGCATCCCCCCGAGCTTGCTGCATCCGATGCAGCGTCGGCCGTATCGTCGTCAACCACGTCCGCGTCGGCGACAACACCATCGCCGAGTCCCGCGCCGTCTTCCGAGCCGCCGTCGTCCGTTCCACCCGCATCCGTCGGCGTCACTGCCGCGCCATCATCAACCCCCGACGCCCCATCGGATGCGCCTGCGTCGACCTTTGCGCCACCATCGCCGACATCGAGCCCGCGCAGATACGCGATGGGGTCGGTCGCTGACTCCAGCTCCGTCGCGATCCGCGATTCGCCGCAACCCACGGTCAGCACGACAAGCGCCGCCACGGAAAAAGCCGCGCGCGTGCTGATGGTGCCGGGCCGAGACAAGGCTCGAACCGCCTGCTGGTCGCCGTGATTGGTGCGGGTCATGGGTCTTTCGACGCTACGGGGTTGCGGTGTGCGTGTGGCTTCGGCTTGTCGCCGGGTTCGACCTCTCAGCCGGGATTCTTCAGCGCCACAGAACGCGTAGACTAGGGATCGCGGCCCGGCAGTCCAAGCCCCCCGGCCGAAACGTACGCAGGCACACGATTGGAGCGGTCCGCGAACGCGGCGGCCAGGTCAGGGCGGACACGATCCGCTGGCACACACCTTGTTTTTGCCGCACGGCGTTCCGTCCGGTGCGATCTTCAGCCCGCACAGCTTCTTGGCAGGGTCACACGTCGCGATCTTGCAGGCGGAAGGCGGCGCAACGGGGCACTGCGCGACCGTGGCCGGATTGACGCGGCAGTGAGGCACGCCGCCGGACTTGTCGCAATACAACGGCCCGGTGCAGAAATCGGCCTTCGCCGCGCAGTCCTGGTCGGTCTTGCAATCGCACTGCGACGGACCTGACTTGCACGACGACGCGACACAGAACGATGTCAGCGTGCAGGGCTGTCCGTCGTCGCACGCGGCCCCGTCTTTGAACGTCTGCACCGAACACGCCCCGGTTTTCGCGTCGCAGGCGTGGGTGGTGCAGCCCTTGAGCACACCTTGGCAAATCGGCACGTCGCGGGGGTCCTTTGCGCACTGGCCCGCGAATTGGTAGTTGCAATACAAGCCGGGCTTGCACGCCGCCCCGGACTCGAGTTTGTCGCAGTCGCCGTCGTCGACGCAGGCGCAAATCAGCGTTCCAGAGACGCACTTTCCCGCTTTGCAGTGATCGTCTGCCGTGCACTTCTCGCCGTCGTCGCAGCCGGAGAAGTCGAGCTTGGCCACCAATCCGCATGTGCCGGTCGCCTTGATGCAATCGTAGGACCGACAGCTGGTGCTCTTGGCCGGGTCGCAGTAGGGCGCGGTTGCCGGGTCGGGTTTGCAGACGTTGGTTTTGCCGGTCTTATCGCAGAAGCGCTTGGCCAGGCAGTTGTTGGGCGGCACGTTCTTGGTCGCGCAGTCCGCATCGACATCGCACTGGCAGATGTTCGTCCCCGACACGCACTTGCCGCCGGCGCATATGTCGCTGGCCGTACATCGATCGCCGTCGTTGCACAGGACGGGCTTCTTCTTGGGCGGCGTCAGGGCGCATTTGCCGGTCTTCGGGTCGCAGCCGTTGACGAAACACGGCGAGTCGGTGTGAGGCGCGCAAAACGGCACCGTCGCGGGATCGGCGACGCACTTGTTGCCGCCGATATGGTTGCAGTAGGGCACGCCGTTGCACGGGTTGCCGTCGTCGGGGCAATCGGCGTTGGTGATGCAATTGCACACCTTGACGTTCCCGGCCTTGCACGTGCCGACGTCACAGTTGTCATTGACGGTGCACGCATCGCCGTCCGAACAAGCGAAGAACGCGTGTTGCCTTTTCTTGTGGGCCTTGATGTTGAACCAGAACGTGCCGTCCTTCTTGAAGATCTTGGTCTTCGTGATGTTCTCACGGGGGACCAACTGGCACGTTCCGGTCGCGCGCACACAGCGATGATCGATGCACTGCGTGTCCTTGTCGTCGTCGCAGAAGATGACGGTCGCCGGGTCCACCTCGCACTTGCCGGCGCCGCCGCACCGCAGGGTCCCGTTGCATGGATCGCCGTCCTCGTGCTTGGCGCAATCGCTGTCCTTGAGGCACTGGCAAATCACCGTTTCGCCGACGCACTTGCCGCCGTGGCAGAAGTCGTTGGCGGTGCACGAGCTGCCGTCGTTGCACGCTTTCGTGCCGTCTTTCTTGGGCGTGACCGGGGCGCACTTGCCGGTCTTGACGTCGCACTTGTTGGCCTTGCACGTCGTGTCCTTGCTGGGATCGCAAAACGGCACGGACGCCGGGTTCACCTTGCACTTGCCACCGCCGCCGGCGCGGTCGCAGTACGGTTTTCCGGCGCAGAGGTTTGAGCCGACAAGGTAGCCGCACGTCGACGCATCGACGCATTTGCACAGGTTGACCTCGGACTCGCACTGACCTTTCTTGCAGAAGGAGTTGACCAGGCACGTGTCACCGTCCTCACACTTGGACTTCTCGACGCCCTTGCGCAGCACGCATTTTCCGGTCGCGGCGGCGCATTCCTGCTGGCGGCACGCGTAATCATCGCCGCCCTGGCAATCGACGATGGACGCGGGATCGACGTCGCAGGACCCGGCCAGGCACTTGACGACCCCATTGCAGGGATCGCCGTCATCCTTGCCCGAGCAGTCGGCGTCTTTCTGGCACGAGCAGGTGCTCTTGCCGCCGCACTTGCCCGCGTTGCACACATCGACGGTGCAGGCGTTTCCGTCCTTGCACGTCGCCGGTCCAGTCAGCGGCAGGTTCTTGCAGGCGCCGGTCTTTTTGTCGCATTCGAGGATGGTGCACGGCGCGCCGGAAAGGTCAGGTGGGCAGTGAACAACGGTCGCGGGGTTCAGCTTGCACGCGTGCGCCTTCACATCGCAGTACAGCGTCCCGTTGCAGGGGTTGCCGTCTTCCTTTACGGCGCAGTCCGCGGTGGTCACGCAGTCGCACTTGTCAATCTTACCGGTGCACGTCGAAACGCCCCCCACGAGCTTGCAAGCGGACTTGCTCGTACACGCTTCGCCATCTTCGCAGGAGGCGCCGTCCTTTCGCGGAGTGACCACGCACTTGCCCGTCTTGGGTTGGCATGTATTCACCATGCACGCGGTGTCCGCGACGTTGCTACAGACGACCGGTTTGGTGAGCGTCGATTTGCAGCTGAACGGCACCGCCGATTTGTCGCAATACAGCACGCCGTTGCAGGCATTGCCGTCGTCCTTCTTGGCGCAATCGGCGTTGTTGTGGCAGCTGCAGGTGTCCTTGATGGCGGTGCACTTGCCGGCTTTGCACGTCTCATTTGTGCACACATTGCCGTCGTTGCACGCGGTGTTGTCGGGCGCCGCCGCGAATGCGCACTTTCCGGTCTTGGCGTCGCACGCGTTGTGCTGACACGCCGGGAGGTTGCCCTGGTGGCACTTCACACCGGTCGCCGGATTGACCTTGCATTTGCCGGGGCCCTTGGTGCGGTCGCAGAAATACACGCCGTTGCACGCGTTGTTGTCATCGAACTTGGCGCAGTCCGCGTGGCTGCTGCACTGGCAGGTCTGCTTCCCCACACACTTGCCGCTGTTACAAGCGCTGGTCGCCGAACAGGGGTCGCCGTCGTTGCAGGACACACCGCTGGCGCGATCGACGTGCTGGCAGGCGCCCGTGGTCGCGTTGCAGCTGAAATCCGTGCACGCCGTGCTCTTGTGCGGGTCACAGAACGGCACCGAGCCGACATCGGTCTTGCACACGCCGCCCGCATGACGATCGCAATAGAGGGTTCCGTTGCACTTGTTGCCGTCATCGAGTTTGGCGCAATCGGCGTTGGACGCGCATTTGCAGGTGAGCGAACCGCTTGCACAGGCCCCGCCCTTGCACGCGTCCTTGGTGGTGCAGCTGTTGCCATCGTTGCACGCGGTGCCGTCTGGGACTGATTTGGCCTTGCACGCGCCGCTGCCGGGATCGCACGCGCCGATTTTGCATGGCCCGTAGCCGACGGTTCCGCACCTCTTGGCGGCCCCAGGCAGCGCTTTGCACGCCCACGGAGTGACGGACGTGTCGCAGAATCCGGGCACGCACTTGTTGCCGCCCACGCTGGCGCAATCCGCGTGCGAGCTGCATCCGCAGGCCTTGGTGATGGTGCAGACGCCTCCGAAACACGCCGCTTGTTCGCAGGCCTTGAGCCCCTTGCAGGGCGCGCCGTGGTTGGCGTTCTTCGTCGCGCAGGAGCCGGTCTTCTTGTCGCAGGCCGTGACCTTGCACGCCTTGGCATCGGGGCAATGAACGACAGTGGCGGGGTTGACTCGGCACCCGCCGGTAGCGTTGTCGCAATACAGCGTGCCGTTGCAGGCGTCGCCGTCTTCGTGCGCGGTGCAATCGGCTGTGGACTTGCACCCGCACACGTTCTTTGTCGTCGTGCAGACGCCGCCCTTGCACACCGCGGCGGCGACACATTTGTCCGGCGTCGGGCAGGGTTTGTTTTCCGCGATTGGAGAGACGACACAGGCGCCCGATTTCGGGTCGCAGGTCGCTTTGCCGCAAGCCGGCGTGTGGTGGGCCAAGCAGGCGATCGCGGTTGTTGGGTCGAGCGAACACTGACCGCCGATGCAGGTGTGACGCGCCGCGCACTTGTTCGCCCCGTCGAGCGCAACACAGTCGCCGTCGATCTTGCAGCCGCAAACGGGCTTGCCCGGCTGACATGTCCCTGCCAGGCAGTGGTCACCGGCGGTGCATTTGTCGCCGTCGTCGCACAGCCCGGTCACATGCTTGTTCACGCAAGCTCCCGTCTTTGCATCGCAGGCCGACGAAAGGCACGGATCGGTGGGCTTGGGACAGTCCTTGACGGCTGTTGGCGCCGGGACGCAGGCCTTGGTGATGGCGTCGCAAAGCAGCTTGGACACGCACTTGTCGCCGGCCGCCTGCGCGCAATCGGAGTTGATGACGCACGCGCATGTCACCTTGCCGGGTACGCACGATCCGGCCTTGCAGACGTCGTCGGAGGTACATGGGCTGCCGTCGTCACAGGCGATACCATTCACCGGCTCGAGCACACATTTGCCGGTCGGCGCGTCGCAGGCGGATAACGCGCAGGGGTCCGAGCTCGGCGCGCATTGGATCGCTGTCCCTGGCTTGACGCGGCAGGTCTTGGTGAGCGGTTCGCACCACAACGTGCCGTTGCAGGCGTTGTTGTCATCTTTCGCGTAGCAATCGGCCTGCTTGGTGCAACCACAAATCGAGCCGGAAGCCGCGCACACGCCGTTGTCGCACGCCGTGTTGGTCGTGCACGGAACGCCATCATCGCAAGCGCCGCCCGAGCTCAACGTCAAGACACATTTGCCGGGAGAACCGACGCAGCTCACCGTAGTGCAAGCGATTGTCGACGCCGGACAATCGGCGTCCACCTGGCACCCCCCGGGAGGCAATCCAGTGACTGCACCGTCCGATCCAGCCGCCTGGCCGTCACCACTGCCAAGCCCGTCCGCGCCGCCGCCGAAACCATCGCCGCCCGTGGATCCGTCCGCCCCCGAGCCGGAGCCGTCGTCGAGCGAGCCGCCTGTATCGCCTGCCACGGCGCCATCGCCGCTCTCAACGCCGTCGTCGAGCGCGCCGTCAGCGCCGCCCCAACCGTCGCTGAACACACCGCCGTCGCCGAGCACGACACCATCGCCGACCGCGACGCCATCACCGACCGCGACGCCATCCACGAGGGCGACGTCGTCACGTTGACCGACTGAGCCCGCCCCGTCGCCGGCTCGCCCGCTGCCATCGCCAGGTGATTGGAAGCCGTCGCCGCCGAGGGCATCGAAACCGACCGCGCTGGAATCGGCCAACGAGGCGTCTTCGTCGACATCGCCCTGCCCGGCCCGGAGCGGACCGTCGACGAGCGGATCCTTTGGCCAGCACCCTGTGAGGCCGAAGAGGAAGATGAGGACGGCGACGTGGCGTTGCATTCGCCCGAGCATGAACCGGTGACCGTTAGCACGGCAAGGCGCAATGACAAGGGCGACGCCGGCGAGCTCAGCTTTGGATTTCACCGGTCAGCAGCACGATCTTGATGCCGCCATGATCGGTCATCAGCGCCGACTCGCCGTCGATGCAGCGCAGCCTGAACTGGCCGCGAGCTCGAGCAGGTGCGATGGCGGCCACGCGGGTACCGGGCGCAAGTTCTTTAAGCCGGCTGTCCAACAGCTCAAAAGTCGCGGACGCGCCACCGAGGCGATGACCGTAAGGCGGGTTGGTGGCGACGGCCGCGACATTATCGGGCCAAGGCCCATCAGCGAGCTCGACCCGCTGCAAATCCACGCTGCCCAAGACGCCGGCGAGGTTGGCATTGGTGACCGCGGCCTTCAGCGCCCCGCCGTTGCGATCGCGGCCGTACACCGACACGTCGGTGTCATCGAGCGCGCGCCGATGCGCCCGTTCCCGCACGTCCGTCCACGCCGCCGGATCGAAGGATCGCAGCCCTTGCAGCGCGAAAGACCGCATATATCCAGGAGCCAGCCGGCGCGCCATGGTTGCCGCCTCGATGACGATGGTCCCGGCCCCCATCAGCGGGTCGACAAGCACAGTTCCCGGCTTCCAGCCGCTGACGACGAGCAAGGCGCGCGCCAGGTCCTCACGAAGCGGAGCTTTCGCCGTCGCCTGTCGCCAACCGCGCCGATGCAACGGTTCGCCGGAGAGATCGACCGAGATCGTACAGACATCCCGGTGCATCCGCGCGAAGACGGTCATGGCAGCGACGCCGTCAGACGCGCCGATCCCGGTAAGCACCCGTTCGGCAATCGCGCCGGTATGCAGCAGCTTGGACTTTTTCGCCGTCGCCTTGACCTCGACGCCGCCTTTCACCGGCAACCACGGCTTCCAATCAACCCGTTTGACGCCCGCCGCGATGTCCGAAAAGCGCCGTGCTTGGAAGCTTGCGACCCGAGCCACCACCCGGATCCCGAGCCCGCATTCGAGGTTGAGCGCCATCGCCGTGGCGAGGTCACCGCGGCAGGACACACCTCCGACAACCGTCTTCACGCGCGCCTTGCGGCCGGCGATGCGAGTGCACTCTCGGCGCAGCAGAGGTTCGAGTCCGGGGGCGCACGGGACGAAGAGTTCGAGGTCGGTCGAGGGTGCAGACATGCGCGGACTATACGCCGGCACACCGTTTGTCCGCGACCTGCCCTTTCCCGTACTCTCCCGCGCATGCAGAAAACCCGCTACAGCGACGAACACGAAGCCTTCCGCGACAGCATCCGCCGCTTCGTCGACCGCGAGATCGTCCCCCACATCGACAGCTGGGAAGCCGCCAAGGCGTTCCCGCGCGCGCTGTATCAAAAAGCCGGCGCGATCGGCCTGCTGGGGCTCGGCTTTCCCGAGGACTGCGGCGGCATCCCTGGCGACGCCTGGTACAAGCTCATCGTCACTGAAGAGCTCGCCCGCGCCGGATCCGGCGGGATTATGGCCGGGTTGATGTCCCACGCCATCGGCTTGCCCCCCATCGTCGCGCTCGGCAGCCCAGCCCTCAAACAGCGCATCGTTCCTGCGGTCCTCGAGGGCAAATCCATCAGCGCGCTGGCGGTGACCGAACCCTCCGGCGGCTCCGATGTTGCCGGCCTCCGCACGACCGCTGTCCGGGATGGCGACCACTACGTCGTCAACGGGAGCAAGACCTTCATCACCTCCGGAATCCGCGCCGACTTCATTACGACCGCGGTGCGGACAGGCGATGCTGGCCACGGCGGCGTCTCAATCCTCGTCATCGAAGGCGACACCGACGGCATGACACGCACCCCTCTCGACAAGATGGGATGGTGGTGTTCGGACACCGCGCAGCTGTATTTCGACAATTGCCGCGTGCCGGTCGCCAACCGTGTCGGCCCCGAAAACGCGGGCTTTATGGGCCTGATGCTCAACTTCAACAACGAGCGGCTCATGCTCGCCGCGCAGGCCTGGGCGCTGGCCCGGGTGTGCCTCGAAGACGCCATCGCCTGGGCCAAAGAGCGCCACACGTTCGGCCGTCCGCTCATCAGCCGCCAGGTCGTCCGCCACAAGCTCGTCGATATGGAGATGCGCGTGGCCCGCACCGGCGCGTACATGCACGACGTCGCCACGCGCATGGAACAGGGCCAGCACCCTGTCGCCGACGTGTGCATGCTGAAAAACGACGCGACGGACATGCTCGAAAAGGTCGCGGCAGATGCCGTTCAAATCCTCGGCGGAATGGGCTACATGCAGGGCACACGTGTCGAGCGTATTTTCCGTGAAACCAAGGTGTTGAGCATCGGCGGCGGCGCCAGCGAGGTGCTCAAGGATCTCGCCGCTAAACAACTGGGATGGTGATCCATGAATCGCGCGCTTCAGCGACAAGAAAAGGTCGTTAGTTTCCTTACGACCATTTTCACATTCGCCTTGATTGTGGCGTTGAGCGCGTCGTGCAGCAGCTCGGACGACGGCGACGGCAAAGGCTGCACGCTCATCGGCTGCAACACCGGAATGACGGTCGACTTCAGCAAGGCCGCCTGGCCCGCAGGGGACTACGAGGTCGCGGTGGAGCTCGACGGCAAGACGGTAACCTGCAAATCAACGCTGCCGCTGTCGTGCACATCGAGCCAGGGCTGCGACGACATCGGCGTTTTGCTTACGGAATCGGGGTGCGCGTTGGACAAGAGTCAGCACAAGCTCGGCGGCATCGCCATCGTCAACGCTACGCCCGGTTCGGTGAAGGTCGACGTGAAGTTTGGCGGCGCCAGCATCGGCAGCGGTTCATGGTCGCCGGTGTGGAAGACGACACGACCCAACGGGCCCGACTGCGACCCCGAGTGCAAGCAGACGGACAACCCGACGCTGAACCTGAACTAGTGGCCCGTTTCAGGAGTTCTGATGAATTGCCGGCCGCTCGTCGGACCACTAGCTTTTCATTTGCAAGGGGCCTCGCGGGGGAGGCCCCTCGGCCCGCGTTGTCTGGCGGCATTGGGCGTCGTTTTCGTGCCTCACCCCAACCTCCGCTGCGCGGCTGTATCTCGTTGCCGTCAACTGGTCGTTTCCCCTGCAAGGAGACACTAGAAGAAATCGGCTACGACTCGAGCTCGGAGTGGTTGGACGCCCAGTAGGAGATGAGCTCCATGTCGTCCACGATGCGGCTGTGGTAGTGGCCCCAGATATCGCTTAGCTGCACGGCCTCGCCCTGGCTCAGCTTGTCGGTGAGGTACAGCGCGAAGTAGTTGGCGCCGCTACCGTCATCGACCGACCCGACCTTATCGAGCGTCTGGCCCGACGCGGGGCAGTACAGCTCGCAGCGGGTGCCGGCGGCGATGTCGATGAACCCGGACTTGCGGGAGTCACCGTGGATCGGCGAAAGATGCACCAAGCCGTCGCGGTCTCCGGCGCGGACGCCGACCGTCACGGCGGGGTAGCCGTCAAATTGCACGTCCGAGATGCCGACGAGCGAATCGCCCTTGGGCCCGTAGGCCTGCGTCACGATGATGACAGCCTCGCCATCGACGCCGTCGATCGTCACGTGTCGATCCTGCGGCGCCACCTTCTCGTGCTTGCCGGTGATCGTCAGGTTCTTCCTGTCCACTCTGTCCTGCGTCATCAGCAATGCTCCGGTTGCCGGGGTTGAGGCATCCTCGCGAAATCGTCGGTTTAGTCAAACGGTTTTGCGCGATCCCGCATTGCGCGCGACTTCGCCGGGGCCTAACGTGAGCCCATGACCAAGCCCCGCAAACCCGGTGATCGGCGACCCAAATCCGGTTTGAAGAAAGCCGATGACGACTTGGAGCGAATCGGCCACCAGGTCGAAGACATCGCCCGCGGAGTTGGCGACATCGTCCACGAGGTCGGCGGCGCGGTGGGTGAGATCGTCCAGAGCGTGACAGGATCGATGGCACGACGACGACAGATGAGCCCGGCGGAGAAGCTGCTCAAGCGCGCCAAGCGTCGGCGAAAGGACTGGATCGGCCACCGCAACGCCTACGTCGCCACAAACATCGGCCTCGCTGCCATCAACGTAGCCACGGGGTTTCTAGCCGGTGATTTCACGCCGTGGTTCGTGTTTCCGGCGATTGGCTGGGGCATTGGGCTTGGCATCCACACGCTCAACTACAGGTCGTGGCTCACCGACAAGAAGGACGACATCGAACGTGCCCGCCTCGAGGTCGCAGCCGGCGAGCCTGCGCAAGAGGTGCAACGCGCCGCCATCGCACCAAGCGCCCCCGACGTTGCGCGCGACGCCAAGTGGGCCGACCTGGTCCGCCGATGCCGCATCGCCGTCGCGGAATCCAAGCAGTCCCTCGCGAAGTCCGACAACACGGAGCTGCTTGTCGACGAGGTCGCCGTGCGCCTCGATGACGGCCTGAAGAACGTTGAACAGCTCGCGAGCGGCGCCGTCACGCTCAAGCGCGCCATGCAGTCAGTGGTCCCCGAAGGCACCGAGGGCCTGTCCGAACGTATCGCCGAGCTCGACGCCAAGATCGCCAACGCGACCGACCCATCTCTGACCGATGTCTACCGCAGCAACCGCGCACTTCTCGACGCCCGGTCAGCCAAGCTCAAAGCGCTCGGCCAGGAACACGAAAGGATGCAGGCCCGCGCCGAGGGATTCCTGCTCGCCGTCGAGAACATCCGCCTCGACGCGAGCCGCCTGAGCACACCGGGGCAGATCGACACCCTCACCGAACCGCTCAAGCAACTATCGGACGAAGTCGCAATTCTGCGCGACGTCGAGTCCGAGCTCCTCGCGATGCAAACCTCGTAAAGGCGGCGGCGACGACCCGACTGAGGCGGTGTAAACAGGGCTGCCGGTTTACGCTGGGAACAGGGCTGCCGGTTCACGCTGTGAATAGGGCCGCCAGTTTACGCTGCACACAGGGCTGCCGGTTGCAGAGCGCGACGCAGTCCCACGCAAGTCCCAGTCCAGGGAGGATGACGACTGTCGCGTGACGCGAACAGAGTCCCAAGGGGTCCCATTTCTTCATTTCCGGCCGTCGCGCGAACGTGGTCATGTTCGACAACGGCCGAGCGGCAGTGGTCCCAAAACGCGGCTGATGGGTCCCATTGCGGGTTTCTTCGCGTTTCGCGGCCTGTAAGCTCTTGATATTGCTGGATGTGAATTTGGCACGGTTCGTGCTTCAGAGACCGTCGTCCCGGCAGCGGCGTCGGGATCTTCGCAGCGCGGTGCACAGCGGCTCGGAGCATCATCAGGCAGGTTGGGCGGGCCGTCGGTGTCGAAACCGGCGGTAGGTCCGCGCGGCGGGGCGGTATGCCTTGCTGCATGGTGGTGGTGCCGTTCGTGCGCGGCGTTTGAGCCTCGCCGACGGTGCCGGGGGAGGAACCAGCGACGGGTCTCTCGGGGTCACGAATTCCCCGTGGAGGATCCCGGAGGGAAGGGGGGCTTGCGTCCGACGTGCAACGTCCGAAGCCGGCTTTCGCCCCGCTCAAGTCCCGCGCCCGCTCCGATTCCGCACCGGCGTCCGGGCGAGCCGATAATTCGGCCGTGAACGCTGCAATGCCCGTCGGCGAGCGCTCGCTGGGTCCATTTTTACCGCGATATGCCCCCACAGCCGTTGTAGGAGCCGCTGGAGCCGTTTTGAGGGTGGGGCTTGGATCAATAGCCCCGCGGCCCGACCGGCCGTTAGAAACGATTCTAGCCACAACGCCCGAGCCCTGCGGTGAGAGCAGGTAGCCCTCCCACACATTGATTCCTGTGAAGGAACGGAGGTTCGAGGCCAAATCGTCGAAATGCAAGCGATTTCGTTTCGGAACGCCGCAGACATAGCAGCGCTATTTCAAGGTGTTGCGGGCCGGAAGCGCGCCGCATATCGGCGATTTGGGCAGGTCCGCAGATCCTTCGCAGTCGGCGCGCCGGGCTGGTGATCGGATCTCTCGGGTATGAAACGGGGTGCTCAGCTGTGCGACGCTCGCCACATGGTGATGGCGTCGGCAGCTACGCCCCGTATTTCCACTGGTGCCTTGTGCCCCGTTCGCAGTTTGGGCCCGAGATGGCGATCTCTCATTGGCGAGGCTCAGCGAGCTCTCCCCGAGGTCAGATTCCGTCTGTAATCACCACCTCGGGCCGACCCCATCGTCCTACAAGGAGAAGAGATGGCCAAGCAAGGTAGGAGAAAGAGGATGGCGCCGGCGCTCGTTGCGATTCGGCCGATGGTTGCCGGAGTCGACATCGGCAGCCGCGAGCATTGGGTAGCAGCACCGCCACGCTCAGACGGAAGCGCGAATGTGCGCGTTTTCGGGACAACGACGCCGCAACTACAGCAATTGGTGCAATGGCTGAGCGACGAGGGCGTCGAGTCGGTCGCCCTGGAGAGTACGAGCGTATACTGGATCCCGCTGTACGAGTTGCTGGAGTCCAGCGGGGTCGAAGCGGTGCTGATCAACGCGCGGCAGTTGCACAACGTCCCGGGGCGCAAGACCGACATGGCGGATTGCCAATGGCTTCAATTACTCCATAGTTGCGGCCTGTTGCGCGGTTCGTTTCGGCCACAGGAATACATCTGCCGGCTCCGTGCGCTGCGGAGGCAGATGGCCAATCTCGTCGCGGAGCGGACCCGGGTCGTGCAGTGGATGCACAAGGCGCTCGACCAGATGAACGTGCAGGTGCATCACGCGGTGACTGACATCACGGGCAAGACTGGGATGCTCATCATCCGCGCGATCGTGGGTGGAGAGCGTTCGCCGATGAAGCTTGCTTCCCTGCGAGACCGACGCTGTCGTGAATCGGAACCCGAGATCGCTGAGCACTTGACGGGCACATGGCGCGAGGAGCACCTCTTCAATCTCAGCTCGTCGTTGGCACTATACGACACGCTGCAGGCCCAAATCGTCGGATACGAGTCGCGACTCTCTGAGGAGATGCAGGCACTCGAGTCTGCCGACCGGGCTCAGCAACAAGCGCCCGTCCACCCCAACCCGCGCAAGCACAAGGCGATGCGCAGGCGAGGCGAGCAAACTCTGCGTAGCCAACTTTGGCGCATTTACGGCGTGGACCTGACCCGCATCGACGGCATCAGCACCGGCACTGCTCAGCTCATCCTCAGCGAGTTCGGGCTCGATCTGCAGAAGTTCCCGACCGAGCGGCATTTCGTGTCGTGGTTGCGCCTCTGTCCACGGACTGCCATCTCCGGTGGCAAGCCGTTGAAGAAAAAGCGCAACGTGATGGGAGCGACGCGCATTGCCGGTGCACTACGCATGGCCGCCGTTACGCTGGTTCGCTCCAAGAGCGCCCTTGGTGGAGCGTATCGCCGCAAATCTCGACAGAAGGGAGCCACAGTTGCCGTCTTCGCCATGGCCAGAACGCTCGCGCAGCTCGTCTACCGCGCCATCCGGTACGGCCAGGAGTACGTCGACATCGGCCAGGAGGCATACGAAGCGCAATTCGCTGACAAACGCATGTATGGGTTGCGACAAGCAGCCCGATCCCTCGGCTACACCCTCACGCCGAGCACCGAACTGACTGCGGCGACGTAGGGAAGTTTCAGGTCAGGATGCGGTCGAAGGTGTTGTGCACTCGCTTTCGACGGCCCACCTGCGGCGGATCATGGTCGCCCACTGCGCTCCGTTCAGGGCGTCCGCCGCGAGGCTCGACACGCAGAGGCGGTCCTCGCACGTGGTCTTCTCGGTGGTCTTGTCGAACGTCTCGCTTTGGACCCGGATGCCGGTCTGCAGCCCCGGGTATTCGAGGTAGTCGGCGACCATCTTGACTACCCACACGGTGCGCGTGACGACCTTGCCACCGTTGACCGTGCTGCTGACGTTGACCGCCGTGCTGGGGCGTTTGCGGCCGAGTTGGCGCTGACATTCGGCCAGCAGGTTCGGCTGTTCGGCCTTGACCGGGAAGACGAGTGGCGGTCAAGGTCGAGCACGACCCGGGCGTTGGCCCGGCTGTTCGCGCCGCTGTCACACATGACCACGCGGAAGAGGTCGCCGTACTCGGTCACCAGTCGCCTGACGACGTCGCCGAAGACGCCCGACTCGTTGGTCTCGGGCGGGATGATGCGCATGTCCACGCGGATGCGTGCCGCGCACGAGATCAGGCACGAGGTGACGGTCCGCACCAGCGCGCGAGCGCTGCCGTCGGCGGCGATAGGCCGCGGCCATGCTCACGGGTCTGATTCGCAAGCACAGCGGCACCCCGTGAGGGTGTGAGTTCGCGTTCGGGTTCGGGTTCGGGTCCCTCGGACTCGGCCTATCGCTCAGTCAGCGACTTCCAATCGGGCCTGGTACAGATTCAGGCGGCAGGCGGGTGACGTAAAAGGAGGGAGGGGGCCCGGGCCTTGGTCGGACGCGCCGTCAGCCAAGACATTACAGTCCACAATCCGGCCCCCTACTCAACCTTCACTTTGATGACTTCGAAGTTGTTGGACTCCGAGCCTTCCTTCACGGCGTTGGTCGAGTCGACCCAGTAGCCAAGGTAGTAGTCGCCTTTCTTCACAGCGCTGCTCAGCGCGAACTTGAACGTCGCCTTCTCGCCCTTGCCGGCGGGGAGGGCCACGAACGAGCTGCTGGCCAGGAGCAGGTCCTTGGTGGTGATGAAGCCATCCTTGGACAGGTAGAACGCGCCCTTGAAGCCGACACCGGTCGCGACGGCACCCAGGTTGATGTGCTCGACCCAGCCCTCGACGTACCCGCCGGTCTTGATCGGCTTGGTCTTGAGCACCAGCGACTTGGCCCACAGATCGGGGGACGCGGCGACGGTGATCTTGTACGAGCGCAGGTTGTTGTTCTCGTACTGCTCCTTGACCTCGTTGGCGGCGTCGACGTGCTGGATGAAGTAGTATGTCCCCGTCTTCAGGTTGCTCGGCAGGAACACCGAAGCGCTGACCGACGTGTTCTTGTTGATGTTCAGGCCGCTGCGCTTGACCGTCTTGAGCAGCTTGTCGTCCTTGCTCAGCTTGCTGTCGGAGCTGAGGTAGTAGCGCACCTCGAACTTGGTCGCGTTGCCGCGGCCGTAGTTGCGAACGGCGCCGCCGATGTTGACCTTGTTGCCGGCCTTGAACGACGTGCCCGACGGCTTGAAGTAGTACGACCGGAGCTCCGGAATTCCCTGCACCTTGACCGCGAGGTACGCCAGGTTGTTGTACTCGTTGCTCTCCGCGACGGTGCGGAACGCGTCGGTGTAGTAGACGAGGTAGTACGTGCCGCTGTACGCCGTCTTCGGGACCGTGAACGTGTGCTTGGCCGGCGTGGCCAGCTTGCCGAAGTCGAGCGCCGGGCGTCCGATGGTCTTGAGCAGCGAGCCGCCCAGGGCCTTCTTCGAGTTCCAGTAGATGCGGTCGTTGAACGTACCGGTCTTCGCGAAACCGTGGTTCTTGGTGTTACCGGTGACCGTGACCGTGTCGCCAGCGGTGACGTGCGTGGACGCCATCGCCATCGGAACGGGCCGCAAGTCGGGCTTGCCGAGGATGGTGAACGACCAGGACCGCATGTTGTCCTTCTCGTTGCTCTCCTTGACCGTGTTGCCGGTGTCCGAGACCACAAAGACGTAGTACTTGCCGGGCTTTTGCGTCGTCGGGATCTTCCAGGCCGAGACCATCTTCACCGCCTGGTTCGGCTTGAGGCCGGCGACAGTCTGCGTCTTGAGCAGCTTGTCCTTGGCGTCGAGCTTGTTGTCGACCGACAGGTAGTGCTTGATTTGGTACTTGCCCGCGTTGGCGGTGCCGTAGTTGCGGTCGTAGCTCGTGAAGTACTGCTGATCACCCTGGCGGCGCACGCTGTAACCCGCGAGGTAGTACGGCCGGATGTTGGGCATCGCGAAGATCTTCACCTTCTGCATCACGACGTTGTTCTTCTCATTGACCTCTTTGAGCGCGTTGGTCGCGTCGGTCAGGTAGATGAGATACCAGTCTCCCGGCTTGATGGTCTTCCAGTGCTGGTACAGGTTGATCGACACCTTGTCGCCGTAGGTCTTCGTCGGATCGATGTTGCTGCGCGTGCGCGTGGTCAACAGGATGTCGCCCTTGCCGAGCTTGGTGTCCTTGGAAGCCCAGACGCGGTCGTAGAACCTCACAGCGCGCGCGTTGCCGTTGTTCACACCCTGCATCTCGAGCGTGAACTTGCTGCGGTCAAGGATCGTCGCCGGGGCAATGACCTTCTTGGCCTGCACGTCGTGGAAGCCATAGTAGGCGATCTTGTCCCAGGTCGTGTTGTTGAGCTCGTTGCCCTCCTGGATCGCGCCCGCCGAATCGGCCTGCAGGATCAGGTACCAGACACCCGGTTTCACGTTCTTGGTCGGCAGCTTGTAGGCGATCGTGCCGCCGACTTGCTTGTTGGCGCCGAGCGCGTTGACAGGCCATTTGCCGAGCTCGATGTCGCCCTTGTCCAGCTTGGTGTCCTTGGAGAACCAGAGCTTCGCTTCGGACTTGCCCGCTGCGATCGTGCCGACGTTGCGGACGTACCAGGTGAACTTGCCGGCCGCGCCCCAACCGTGGTGGTAGGCGTGCGGCTTGCTGCCGTAGTGCGGCCACAGGTCGATCGCTGACGTCACGGTAATCGGCGTGATGCGCGTGTTGTTGTCCTCGTTGGTCTCGGCGACCTTCGCGAAACGGTCGGCCATGGCGCCAACCCAGAGCGTGCGCGGCTTGGCCTTGGTGCCGGTCCAGTTGCTGCGCAGGATGATCGTGTAGGTGCCCTTGATCGACTTGCCAGCGGGGATCTTGGGCAGGAGGCGGCCGCCCTTGTTGATGCCGCCGTAAGCCTTCGCCCAGTGCACGGTGAAGTACAGCGTGGACGGGCCCGCGTCGCCGTTTCCGGTGTTCTTGACCTCGAAGGTGACCTTGACCGCGCCGCCGGCCAGGTAGGCCTTTTTCTCGGTGGTCAGGACCGAAACGGACAGCTCCGGAATCTTCGGCGGGCCGCAAACGCCCTTGCCCTGCTCGATGTTGCAGACGTTGGGCTTGCTGCACGTCTTGATCTTCTTGAGGTCCGTCCAGTGCATGTATTTGACGTCGGTGCTGCACACCGGCGTCTTGGTGCTGCCGTTGCAACCCGCGAAGGAGTCGCGCGTGAAGTGGCCGAGTCCCAGGCAGATGTGCTGCGTCTTGAGGAGCTTGCCGCTGCACTTGGCGCGGAGCTTCATCGGGGCGTTGGCGCACTTGCCCGCCTTGCCGTCGCACTTGTCGACTGTGCAGGCATTGCCGTCATCGCAGGTCGGCTTCGCACCGGGAGCGCATTTGCCAGCCTTGCAGCCGTCGCCCGTCGTGCAGAAGTTGCCGTCGGTGCACTTGGCGCCGTCCTTGGCGTTGTTGTTGACGCACTTGCCGCCCTTGCAGGCGTTGAGCACGCAGGGGTTGCCGTCGTCGCACTGCTTGTCGACGTTGCAGCCCTTGCAGCCGGCGATCGACTTGTAGCCGCACTTGCCGGTCTTCGTGTCGCAGCTGTCGGCGGTGCAGGGGTCGGAGTCGTCGCAGTCGCGGAGCTTGCCGGTCTTGCACTTACCGCCGTCGCAGGCGTCCTTGATGGTGCAGGCGTTGCCGTCGCTGCAGGGCGCGTTGTTGTTCGTGGTCTTGCAGCCGACCTTCTTGTCGCAGACGTCGTCTGTGCAGTCGTTGCCGTCGTCGCACTGCTTGGCTTTTCCGAGGCAGTTGCCGTCCTTGCACTGGTCGCCCGCGGTGCAGGCGTTGCCGTCGCTGCAGACGTCGGTGTTGTCGGTGGTCGTGCAGCCCTTGGCCATGTCGCAGCCATCGTTGGTGCAGGGATTGCCGTCGTCGCACTTGATGTCGGCGCCCTTGCACTTGCCGTCGGCGCACGAGTCTTGCTTGGTGCACTTGCTGCCGTCGTTGCAGCTCTCGTTGTTGGGCTTGGTGGTGCAGCCGGTCTGCGGATCGCACGCGTCATCGGTACACACGTTGCCGTCGTCGCACTTGCGGTCGGCGCCCTTGCACTTGGCGTCGCTGCAGCTGTCCTTGACAGTGCACGCGTTGTTGTCGTCGCACTTGCCGGTGTTGTTCTTGGTCACGCAGCCCTTGGTCGGGTCGCAGGAGTCGTCGGTGCAGGCGTTGTTGTCGTCGCAGATGACGGCCGAACCGCCGCACTTGCCCTTCGTGCACGTATCTTTATCGGTGCAGGCGCTGCCGTCGTCGCAGCTGACCCCGTCGGCGCCGGCGCTGTGGATGCACTTGCCGTCTTTCTTGTTGCAGGCGTCGGCCGTGCAGGGGTTGTTGTCGTCGCAGTCCTTGGGCGTGCCCGCGGTGCAAACGCCGTTTCCGCAGGTATCGCCTGACGTGCACGGGTTGGTGTCGTCGCACGTGCCGTTGTCGGCCGTCGACGTGCAGCCGCTGGCCATCTCGCACACGTCCTTGGTGCAGACGTTGCCGTCGTTGCAGTCAACCTTGATGCCGCTGCATTTGCCACCCGCGCACTTGTCTTGCGTGGTGCAGGCGTTGCCGTCGTTGCAAGCGGAGGTGATCGGCGTGTGTTTGCAGCCGCCCTTGCCTGCGCAGTTGTCGGACGTGCAGGGGTTGTTGTCGTCGCAGGTCGACTCGTCGATGGTGCCGTCGCAGTTGTTATCGGCGCCATCGCAGGCTTCGGCCGCCGGGGCCTTGGCGTCGCACTTGGTCAGGCCCTTGGGCGTGCACGAACGGGTGCCCGGGCACTGGCCGGAGACCTTGCCGGACGGGTCAACGGCGAAACAGGACGTCGACATTCCCGCGTCGATCGCTGCCTTGGTGCATGGGCACTCGCCGGCGAGTTTGCTGCGCACGCACTGCTTGGTGGCCAAGCCTTCGACCGTTTTCACGTCGGAGCAGACGTAGTCGGTGCCGCAATCGCTCGCGTCCTTGCAGCTTGTGCCGCAGAACGAACCGGCCGCGCCCTGGTCGACGCAAGACGCGTTGGGGTCGGCCTTCATCGCGCACGCACTGGACGCGCCGCAGGGGTTGCAGATCTTGGGATCTTCGGGCGCCGTCGTGCCGGAATCGGCGCCGCCGCCGGCGTCTGGCGTAGAGGTCCCTGCGTCGTCGCCGATCGAGCCAGCGTCGTCGGTCGTGGTGCCGCCGGTATCGTCTGTCGTGGTCGAGCCCGCGTCCTCGGTCGTGGTTCCGCCGGTGTCGTCGGTCGTCGTCCCGCCGGTGTCATCGGTCGTCGTGCCGCCGGTGTCCTCGGCGGTCGAGCCGGTGTCTTCGGTGCCTGTCGAGCCAGTGTCTTTGGCGACCGTTGCGTCGGCCTGACCGGCATCGGGCGCGAGGCCAGCGTCCTTGTTGGTGCTGTCGAGCCCGGTGTCGTCGCTACCGCATCCGGTCGCGGCCAGAGCGGTGATACACGCGAGCGCGACCGCAAATCGACGGAACGCAAAACAGTCGGTGTCGCCGCCGTGGATCGTGGTGCGGATCATGTCTTCCCCTCTCTGGTGTCCGGCGTTTCGCGCGGGGGTATGGAGTTCGCCCAAGGCAATCAATGCGCGACGTCGGCACCAGACAACGCGCAAATGTAACGAATCCCCCGTTTGGCGCCCAATTTGTAGGCGTCTATTTGCGCGCGTAAATACAAGCGTTCACATCTGGCCATATTTGCAGGATCGTCCGACAATTTGCCTACACGCCTTTTCAGTGTAGTAACCTTGGGACATGGTTGAGCCCGTCCGAAAGCTACGCGGTGCCGTCTTCTCAGCCGTCGCGGCTGCCGTCTTCGTGCTCGCTGCCGGATTTGCGTTCATCTGGCTGCTGCACGCCTACCACGTCGAATCGGTTTACGCAGAGCTGCTGCGCCTCGCCGCGCTCGCCGATATCAAGGCCGAGGCCGTCGCCGCGATCCGCGAGTCCATGTCGAACACCGACGCGCTCGCGATGCCGCTTCGGGCCGCCGGCGCTGTCGTGGTCCTCTCCTCGATCGTGGCTGCGCGCGCCGCGTGGCTCATCGCCAGCCATAACGCCGAGATCGAGGCCGAGCGTCTCGCCCGGTGGGAAGTCCAGCGCCAGCTCCAGGAGCGGACGATGAAGCTGCGCCAGAACCGCCAGAACCTCGATCGCCTCAACTCGCTCGACGGCCTGACCCAGATCGCGAACCGCGAGCACGTCGAGGCCGGTCTCGAACGCGAATGGCGCCGCGCTGCCCGGGTCAAAGGTCCGCTGTCGATGATGCTGATCGATGTCGACGGCATGACCGAGTACAACGATTTGTATGGTCACCTCGCCGGCGACGATTATCTCAAACGACTCGCGCGCGAGCTGCACAGCCTTTGCGGTCGACCAACCGACGTGGTGGGACGCTACGACGGTGACGTGTTCGCCATCGTTCTCGGCGCAACCGACAGCGACGGCGCCAAAGTCATCGCCGATGCCGCTCGCCGGGCTGCAACCCGCGTGGTTGAAGGCCTGCGAGACACCCCGCCACCGCACTTGCTGACCGTCAGTGTGGGTGGCGTCGTGGCCCGCCCGCAGCCCGACAGCCAGGCCGACATGGTGGTTGATGTCGCCGTGACGAAGGTCGAAGAGGCCAAGAAGAGCGGTGGCAATAGCGTGTCGCTCGAGCTGCCGAGCTGATACCGGCCGGCGGGCTCACCCCGCGGTTGGGGTCGCCGCACAAGGCGCTTGGAGCGCGTCCGCCAGGGGACGCAGCTTGCCGTTGCTCCGCCAATTCCGCTCTTGCATCAGCTCGCGCATCGCCTGCTTGCGATCATCGCTGACCGGGTGGCTGCGGAGGATGTCGACGCGGTCGGCGAAGTCTTCGTGAGACGCCTCGGACAGCGCAGTCATCACCGCCATCGCGCCGGCTGCGTGCCCGTACATGCCGACGATCGCACCGACACCGACGAGATCCGCATCCGTTTCCTGCCCGCGGTTGTGGGCGGCGAGGGCGGCGTTGGAGATGTTGGCGACAACCTCAGCGGACGCCGCCGATCCGACGAGTCCGAGAGCAACTGCAACGACGAGTCCACGTCCCAGCCCGCGCAGATGGTCGCGGTGTTCGAAGTGGCCGAGCTCGTGACCAAGCACAAATGCGAGCTCATTTTCGCTGTGCAACACCTTGAGCAGTCCGCTCGTCACGAGGATGCCGCCGCCGGGCAAGGCCAGCGCGTTGGGTACGGCGTAGCACGTCACGCGCACGTCAAACTCGTAGGGCAGCGATTCGGTGTTGGCATGAACCCGGTCAAAGAGCTCGCGCAGCGCTTCGTTGGCTTCCTTGGTCGCGTCGCTGCCGCCGACGCTCTTGCGGATCGTGTCCAGAACCGGAGCGAAAATGGCCTTTTCGGTGTCCCGTGAGATGAACCCGACCGCGACGTCTGTCGCGAGGGCGATCACGACGACGAGACCGACCACGACAACCGTGATGCCGGCGAACAGTTGGACAATGTCGCGAACGGGGCGCTGATCGCCCAGGTTGACGGAGTCGTCGGGCAGACGTGGTGCAGAGTTCATGGCGCAGATGCGAACGGCCGCGATCGCGGCGCGTCGAGATCAGAATTTGCGCGCGAAAGGCGAGTCACTGGGCAGCTTCAAAGCGGTCCCGAACGCCAGGACCTCGACACCGGCCGTGCCTTTTCCGTCGCCGCGGGAAGCGGCCAACCGAGCTGTCTCGAGGCGCACATTGATGACGGCGTCAAAGCCGCGCCGATGGGCCTCTTCTTTCATGCGCAAGAGCGCCTCACGCCGGCCGCGGTCCAGGACCGTTTCGTACGCGCCGAGGCGACCGCCGACGAACATCCGGAGCCCGGCCAGGAAGCGCTTGAAGTAGTCGACCGAGACGACGGCCGACCCCATCACCATCGACACCTCGGTCGCAGCGGCGCTATCGGCGATATCGCGCATCGTCACGGCCTGCAGACCGACGAATCGCTGTTCGCGTTCCCGCAGCGAGGCCAGGTGCTCGCGCTCAAGATACGAGCCGACGAAGTAACCGACCAGCAGTAAAACGAGCGTGGTTAGGAGTGCCGCCATCGGTTATTCGACCCGGACAGCGGTGCCGTATGCAAAGAGCTCGGCCGCTCCCTGCGCGACGGACGAGGTCGCAAAGCGCACATTGACGACGGCATTGGCGCCGACGGATTCTGCCTGCTGGGTCATCCGCTTGATCGCTTCTTCACGCGATTCGTGCAGCAGCTCGGTGTAGCCCCGCAGCTCGCCGCCAACGAGGTTTTTCAGCCCAGCCGCGATGTCCCGCCCGATATGTTTGGCGCGGACCGTGCTGCCCGTCACGACGCCGAAGACCTGCACAACGGTGCGGCCTGGAACGCCATCGGTGGTGGTCATGATCATCGAGTTCTCCAACGGTATCGCAGCTGGCGAGGCCGATTCAGGTCAGCAACCGCACGCCCACAGCGCCGATGATATTCATCATGAGGCCGGCGATGAACGCCCACGGCAGGCTTTCTATTTCGAGGGCGTCGCTCATCTTGTCGACGATGATCAGCACAACGCCCGAGATGACGGCCTTGGTCAGCGTTGCGAACAGCCACCACGCCAACGAAAGCGTCACGATCCCGGCCATGAAGTACATGAGCGCGCCGATCGTCGCGTTGAGCACGCCAAAAAGCGCCGCGACCATCACCGCGTTGCCGATTCCCGGGCGCAGTTTGAAACCGGGAAGGACAAGGGCGGTCACCCACACGCCAATGGCGAGAACGAACCAGCTGATAAGCCAAGACATGCCGCCATCATCGCACCTCGTGGTTGTCATGCAAAGCCGGCCACGTCTGAAGCGAAGGATTCAGAACCGATCGATTGATCGATAACGCGGTGTGCGCGCAAATAGAGCGGAGCGGCAGCGGGCAATGCCAAGACCAACGACCTGTCCCACGAGGACAAATTCATGCTTGACCGCGATGTAAACACTGCTTACATTCCCGCCGCGAGGCCCAGGCAGCGCCCCAATTACGAGCCATGAGCCCAACCACGAGCCATCAGCGAGCAAAGCCATGATTTCACCTACGTTGCACACCGCACGCCGCGTCAAGACACCTCTACCCGACCGCGAAGTGGACGTCGCCATCGTCGGCGCTGGGCTCGGGGGCATCACCGCCGGCGCGTACCTCGCCCAGCACGGCATGTCGGTGGCGATCTTCGACGGGCATTACGTCGCGGGTGGATGCGCCACGATGTTCGAACGCGGCAAGAAGGATCGCCGCTACTGCTTCGACGTCGGGCTGCACTACATCGGTGACTGCGGCCCGTCCGGCGGCATCCCCACGGTGCTTGGCGGCCTCGGCGTCGAGATCGACTATGTGCCCATGGACCAGGACGGCTTTGACACGCTCGTCTTCCCCGACTTCGAGTTTCAGATCCCGGCCAACAAGAAGCTCTACCGCGACCGCCTCGTCGCGATGTTCCCCAAGGAAAAGAAAGGCATCGATCGCTACATGCGCTTCCTAAATGAAGTGGCTCTCATCGCAGCCCGCATGGAACGCAACAACGGCCGCATGGACAAAGGCGCGTTCGTCGACATCTTGCTGCGCGGCCGACTGCTGGCTCGCTACCAAAACGCGACGCTCGAAACATTCCTCAATTCGTGCACGCGGGACGAACGACTGCGCGCGGTCCTCTGCGGCCAACACGGCGACTACGGGCTGCCGCCGTCGCGCGTTTCGGCGCTGCTCCACGCCGGCCTCGCCAACCACTATTTCGAGGGCGCCTACTACCCCAAGGGCGGCGGCCAGGTCATCGCCGACCGGATCTGCGACGTCATCGAAGGTCACGGCGGCACCATCCACCTGCGCCACCTCGTCGAAGAGATCCTGGTCGAAAACGGCCGCACGGTCGGCGTCCGTGTCAAGCCGCCCAAAGGTGACGCTGTGCACGTCCGCGCCCGCTGCGTGCTCAGCAACGCCGACCTGAAACGCACCATGCTCGACCTCATCGACCGCGAGCACGTGCCCAGCGAGTGGATAACGCGCGCCGAGGGCTTCGAAATGGGCGGCGCCATCTACATGACCTACCTATCGGTGACGGCCGATATGAAAGCCAAGGGGATGCGCGCGACAAACTACTGGCAGTTCGACGGGTACGACGTCGAGGGCTACTACGCCGACTCCGCCAACTCCGGCCACCCTGTGCCGCGCGGCTGCTACATCACCAGCACATCGATGAAGGACCCCGACTCCCCCGGACATGCCCCCGACGGCGAGTTCAACATCGAGATCATGACGCTGGTCCCCGGCCAGGCTTCGGCGTGGGGCATGACCGACAAGGCAGCGATCGACTCGGTCAAGTACCGGCGCGACGACGCGTATCGCGAGCTCAAGCAGCGCATCGAAGACAACATGGTCGGGCGGCTCGAAGGCCTCTTCCCAGGCACCGCCGAAACGATCGTGTTCCGCGAATCCGCCACGCCAATCACCCACACCCGCTACACGCGGGCCAGCGATGGCACGGGGTATGGCCTCGCCGCCACGCCTGAACAGTTCCTCAAGAAGCGCCCCGGATACCGCGGGCCGATCCCCGGCCTCTACTTCGCGGGCGCCTCGACGCGAGCAGGCCACGGGGTTGTCGGCGCCATGACCAGCGGAAAACACGCCGCGCTCAAGGTCGCCAAGGACTTCGGACGCCCGCTCGCCGTCGACCACCGACACGCCGCATAGGCCGCACTAAATCGACCGGACGGTCAGTATCGAGTTCCGCGGTGGGCGGACCTATTCGGCGTAGGCGATCGCCTTGATCTCGACCAACAAGTTGGGATGAGGCAGCTCGGCGACGGCGACAGTTGTTCGGCTGGGCCCGGTCGCGGCGTCGAAATAGCCGTTGTAGACCTCGTTCATGCCCCCGTAATCCGCCATGTCGACGAGGAACACGGTCACGTCCACGACATTGGCCAGGGACAGACCGGTCGCCCTCAGAATCGTGTCGATGTTTGTCAGGACCGCCTCGGTTTGAGCGCGAATGTCCTTGTCGACGCCCACAACCTCGCCGTTTTCATCGCGGACGACGGTGGCGCCGACATGTGTGCCGTCGGGTCGGCGGGACGAGATGCCCGAGACGAAGACGAAAGGCCCGGCTCTTCGCGCATGGGGATAGGCTGCGAGCGCGGGCGCCCTGCCCTGCACGGTGATGGATTCGCCGCTCATCTCGAGCTCCAGGGGATGACAAGAAGGTCTACAGCTTGATGCAGATGTTTTTGAGCTCGGTGTAGAACTCCATCGAATACGCGCCGCCTTCGCGCCCGATGCCCGACTGCTTCATGCCGCCAAAGGGCGTGCGGAGGTCGCGCAGAAACCACGTATTGACCCACACGATGCCGGCGTCGATGCGATGAGCGACGCGGTGAGCGCGCTTGACGTTGCCCGTCCAGACGGAAGCAGCGAGGCCGTAGCGCGTAGCGTTGGCGAGGCGGATTGCTTCGGCTTCGTCGTCGAACGCCGTGATGTACGCGCACGGTCCGAAGATCTCGTCACGCGCGATGGCCGTGTCGCTCGGTTCGCTTTCGGTCCACAGCGTTGGCGCCACCCAGAAACCGTCCTTGAACATGCCGCCGGCCGTCGCAGCGCCGCCGCCGGTGACGATCTTGAGGCCATCGGCGCGCGCCTTCCGGTAAAACGACAGGACCTTGTCACGGTGGGTGGCCGAAATGAGCGGTCCCATGCCCGTTGATTCATCGCGAGGGTCGCCCAGCCGCAGCTTCTCGGCGCGGTCTTTCAGGGCGGCGACGAAACGCTCGTAGATTGGGCGCTGGACATAGACGCGTTCGGTGCACAGACAGATTTGCCCGCAGTTGCTGAAGATGGCGCGTGCGACACCGTCGGCGGCTGCTTCGAAGTCGGAGTCGGCGAAGACGAGCGCCGGGTTCTTGCCGCCGAGCTCGAACGAGACGCGCTTCAGGTCGTTGGACGCCGCGGCCATGATGGCGCGGCCGGTGGCGCTCTCGCCGGTGAACGTGATGCCCGCGACGTCGGGATGGCTGACGATGTGCTCGCCGGTGGACGCGGGTCCGAAGCCGTGCACGACGTTGAACACGCCGGGAGGCACGCCCGCGACGTTGAAGCACTCCCCGAGCATGGTGGCGGTGGACGGCGTCTCTTCGGACGGTTTGACGACCACCGTATTGCCGGCGGCAAGCGCGGGCGCGACCTTCCACGTCATCAGCAATAGCGGCAGGTTCCACGGGCAAATCACGCCCACGACGCCGAGTGGCACGCGCTGGGTGTAGTTGAGCGCGCCGAGGCCATCGGCGCTCGGACTGTGAAATGCGGACTCGTGGTGGGCGGCGGCCATGTCCGCGAAGATTCGGAAGTTGGCAGCGCCGCGCGGAATGTCGACACGCGACGCGAACGATGTGGGCTTGCCGGTGTCGCGAACCTCGGCGGCCAGGAACGCGGCGGCGCGCTCCATGATGGCGTCGGCGACCTTGCGCAGCAGTCCGGCCCGCTCGCCCATCGACATCGCGCCCCACGGACCATCCAGGGCGCCTTTCGCGGCTTTCACAGCGGCGTCGACATCGGCCTGACCTGCCAGTGCGACGCGGCCTACCTCGCGCCCGAGCGCCGGGTCGACGAGGGCGAACGTCTCACCGTCTGCCGAGTCGCGGTACGAACCGTCGATGAACAGCTTGATTGTCGCCACGCGTCCCCCATGTCGTGTTTTGGCAGCCAAAAACGGCTTCGGCCGGCCCTGTTGAGGACCGGCCGAAGGTTTCTATCACAACCTAAATCGAACGCTTACTTGCAGTTGGGGATCGGGTAGTTGTTGCACCACCCGACCACGCAGAGGTCGAACGTGCACTTGTTGCCGTCATCGCACGGCTTGCTGTCCGTGCATTTCTTCGGCGTGCAGTTGGGGATGTTGTTGTGGATGCACTTGCCGGTGCTGTTCTGACAGTAGCCATCGTACGTGCACGGGTTGCCGTCGACGCAGGTCTTCTGCGGCGTCTCGCACTTGCCATTCTTGCAGCTATCGATGGTGCACTGCTTGTTGTCATTGCATTCGGAGTCCTTGCTGCAGGTCTTGCCCTGGGTGCAGTTGGGAATGTTGTTGTTGTTGCACTTGCCGGTGAACGTGTTGCAGATGTCGTACGTGCACGGCTTGCCGTCGATGCAGTCCGCGGCCGACTTGCACTTGGGCTCGTTGGGGTTGCAGTTGCTGATCGGGAAGTGACGGCAGCGGTTGACGCCCTGGAACGTGTAGCAGCTATCGGACGTGCAGCTGTTCTTGTCATCGCACTGGTTGGTGCTCGTGCACTTCTCGTTTTCGTAGCAGTACGACAGCGCCTGGTTGGTGCATCGGCGGTTGGAGCCAAAGCCGCTGCAGCGGTCGAGCGTGCAGGCCTTGCCATCGCCACAGTCGCTGTGCTGCGTGCACTTCTTGCAGCCCGGAACCGGGACATGCTTGCAATGGCCGGTCGCTGGGTCGCAGCTATCGGTGGTGCAGAAGTTGTTGTCGTTGCAGTTCTTCGCCGACGTCGCGCACTTCTTGTTGAGCCCGCAGAAGATGTTGACGCACTTCTGGTTGGTCTTGCAGTCAGCCGACGTGTTGCAGTTGCCGCCGCAGCCCGCGATGGCCTCGAACTTGCAGGTGCCGGTGTCGGCTTTGCAGACGTCGAGCGTGCAGTTGTCGAAGTCGTTGCAGTTCTTCTTGTAGTGCCAACAGGTGTTGTTGCTCAGGCAGCGGTCGGTCGTGCACAGGTTCGAGTCGGCGCAGTCGGCGTGCGTCGCGCAGGTGCTCGTGTCACAGCCGGTGATCGGGGTGAACTTGCAGTCGCCGGTCTTCTCATCGCAGCTATCGGCCGTGCATTTCTTGTTGTCGTTGCACTGCTTTTGAGCCGCCTTGCAGATGCCGCCGCTGCAATAGTCGATGGTGCACTTCTTCTGGTCGTTGCAGTCGCTGTTCTGCTTGCACTTGTTGTTGCTGCAGCCGGGGATCGGTGAGAACAGGCAGGCGCCGTTCTTGGTGTTGCAGCTGTCCACCGTGCACGCGTTGTTGTCGTTGCAGGCCTTGGGCGTGTGGGTGCAGGACTTGGTCACGCAGCGGTCGACGGTGCACGGGTTTGCGTCGCCGCACTGGCTGTGGAAGTTGCAGACCTTGCCGCAGTTGGACTTGACCACGTGCGAGCACTTGCCGGCGGTGCAGAAGTCGTCGGTGCAGTCGTTCTTGTCGTCGCAGTCCTTGTTGACCTTGCAGGGCGGGCAGTTGGCGATCGGCTGGTGCACGCACTGGCCGGTCGACGGGTTGCAGGCATCGAGCGTGCACGCGTTTTTATCGTCGCACGTCTTGCTCTTGTTCTGGCACTTGCCGCCGATGCACGCGTCGGTGGTGCAGGCGTTCTTGTCGCCGCACTGCGAGTCGCTCTTGCAGTCCGAACCGCAGCCGGGGATCGTCTTGTGCTGGCACTTGCCGGTCGCCTTGTCGCAGAAGTCGGCGGTGCACGCGTTGCCGTCGTTGCACTTGTTCGGTGTGCCGGGGTGGCACTTGCCGGCGCTGCACTTGTCGCCGCTGGTACACTTGTTGCCGTCGTCGCACAGGCTCGCGTTGTTTGTGTTGGTGCAACCCGATTTGTGGTTGCAGGCGTCGGTCGTGCAAGGGTTGCCGTCATCGCAGTTGGCCTTGGCGCCGACGCAATGGCCCTTGGCGCACTTGTCGGAGTTGGTGCACTTGTTGCCGTCGTCGCACGACTTGCCGTCGTTTTGCGGCGCGGACGAGCACTTGCCGGTTGACGGCACACACTTGGTCGCGAGGCAGGCGCCGCCATCGGGGCACTTGACCGCGGTGTTCTGGTAGTAGTGGCACGCCGCGCCAACGCCGCCGGCACCGACCTGGCAGTAGATCTTGCCGAGGCACTTGTTGGTGTCGAACTTGGCGCAATCGGCGTGCGACTTGCACTGGCAGGCATTGGCGCCGCCGTGGCACTTGCCGCCGCTGCACTTGTCGTTGACCGAGCACTTGTTGCCGTCGTCACATGCGTTGCCGTTGTTGGCGTTGACACAGCCGGTCTTGGGGTTGCAGCTGTCGGTCGTGCACGCGTTGTTGTCGTTGCAGTTGCGGGTCACGCCGGCGCACTTGCCCTTGTGGCACGCGTCGTTGGCGGTGCAGGCGTTACCGTCGTTGCAGGACGTGTTGCTGGTCGGCGTGTAGTTGCAGCCGGTCTTCGGGTTGCAGCCGTCGAGCGTGCAGGGGTTGTTGTCCGAGCACTTGATCTTGCTGTTGCTGCACTTGCCGCTGTTGCACTTGTCTGTGGTGCAGGCATTGCCGTCGCTGCACATCTTGTCGGACGTGCACTTGGGCTGGCAGCCGCTGATGGCCTTGTGGTTGCACTTGCCGTCCTTCGGGTTGCAGAAATCGGCCGTGCACGCGTCCTTGTCGTCGCAGCTCTTGGTCTTGCCGGCGAAGCACTTGCCGTTGTGGCACTTGTCGCCGGTCGTGCACGAGTTGCCGTCGCTGCAGCTGTTCGTGTTCGCTTCCCACTGGCAGCCGTTTTTGAAGTGGCAGCTATCGTTGGTGCAGGAGTTACCGTCGTTGCAGTCCTTGGCCTGCGGGGTGAACTGGCAGCCCTTGAGCTTGTCGCAGCTGTCCGCGGTGCAGTCGATGCCGTCGCTGCACTTCATCGTGGCGTGCTTGCACACGGCCTTGCCGTTGGCGTCCTTGCTGCACGTGTCGACCGAGCACGCGTTCTTGTCGTCGCAGTCCTTGTTGGTCTTGCAAGCGCCCGCGCCGCAGCCGGCGACCGGCTTGTTGTCGCAGCCCTTGGCAGCCGAGCACCACGGCTTGGTGCACGCGTTGCCGTCGTCGCAGAGCTTGGTGATGTCAGCCAGCTTGCTGGTGCACTTGCCGTCCTTGCAGACGTCGACGGTGCACTTGTTGCCATCGTCGCACTTGTCGGTGCTGTTGCTGTGCTGGCAGCCCTTCTTCGCGTCGCAGCCGTCGTTGGTGCACGGGTTGTTGTCGTCGCAGGCCTTGGGCGGCTTGGCGGTGCCGGCGCACTTGCCGTTGCTGCACACGTCTTTGTCGGTGCACGCGTTGTCATCGTTGCACTTGGTGCCGTTGAGCGCCGGCCAGTTGCAGCCGCTTGACGGGTTGCAGCCGTTGTAGGTGCACGGGTTGTTGTCGTCGCAGTTGGTCTTGGTGACCTTGCACTTGCCGGACTCGCACTTTTCGTCGGTGCAGGCGTTGCCGTCAGCGCAGTCCTTGTCGGACTTGCAGCCACCGGTGTTGCAGTTGGGAACTTTCTTGTTGTCACAGCCCTTGCTGGCCGAGCACCAGGCGGTCGTGCACGGGTCACCGTCGTCGCACACCTTCTTGACGTCCATCAGCGTGCTCTTGCACTTGCCGGCCGAGCAGATGTCGTTGGTGCACTTGTTGTTGTCGGTGCACTTGGCGGCGTTGTTGGTGTGGCTGCACTTGCCGTCCTTGCCGCAGATGTCGTCGGTGCAGGGGTTGCCGTCGTCGCAGGCGTTCTTCTTGCCGAGGCAGCCGGTGTTGCCGCAGCCTGGGATCGGGGTGTTGGCGCACTTGCCGGCTTTGCAGGCGTCAGCGGTGCAGGGATCGCCGTCGCCGCAGTTCTTGGGCTTGCCGGCGCCACATTTGCCCGCCGCGCACGCGTCGCCTTCGGTGCAGGCGTCGCCGTCGTCGCAGTTGGCGGTGTTGTTGGCGTTGATGCAGCCGACCTTCGGGTCGCACTTATCGTCGGTGCACGCGTTCTTGTCGTCGCAGTCGCCGGCTTTGCACTTGGCGCCACAGTTGGGGATCGGCGGGTTGGCGCACTTGCCGTTGTTGCACAGGTCGGTGGTGCAGGCGTCGCTGTCGTTGCAGTCGGCGTTGATCTTGCACTCGGGCTTGACGCCGCAGTTCGGGTCCTTGGTGTGGGTGCACGCGCCGTCGGCGCCGCACTTGTCGACCGTGCACTTGTCGCCGTCGTCGCAGCTCTTGTCGTCGGTGCACTTGTTCTTGCAGCCGGGGATGTCCGCGTGCTTGCAGGCGCCGTCCTTGCCGCACGTGTCGGTCGTGCAGTTGTCGTTGTCGTCGCACTCGCTGTCGGCTTTGCAGCCGGCCTTGCAGTTGGGGATCAGGACGTTCATGCAGGTGCCGTCGGGCGCGCAGAAGTCGTTGGTGCAGTTGTCCTTGTCGTCACACTGCGAGGCGGTCGTGCACTTCTTGGTGTTGCACGGGTCGATCTTGGCGTTGACGCACTTGCCGCTCGCCGGGTCGCACGAATCTTTGGTGCATTCGTCGCCGTCGTCGCACTTGTTGGGCGTGCCGCCGCACTTGCCGTTGGAGCAGCTGTCGTTGGCCGTGCAGCCATCGCCGTCGTTACAAAGCGACCCGTCCGCCTTGGGAACCGCGTTGCACGAACCCTGGAGGCAGGCCACCGCGAGGCACTGGTCGAGGTTGGGAGGCGTGGGGCAATCGGCGTCGACGATGCACTCGGCCGTGTTCGCGTCCGCACCGCTGCTGGACGAGCCGCCGGCGTCATCGCCGCCGCTGCTGCTGGAGGTCGAGCCACCCGCGTCTTCGTCGCCGCCGCTGGACGAGCCGGTGTCTTCGCCGCCGCTGGACGAGGTCGAGCCGCCGGTGTCTTCGCCGCCGCTGGACGAGGCACCGGTGTCTTCACCGCCGCTGGACGAGGTCGAACCGCCGGTGTCCTCACCGCCGCTGCTGCTGGACGTGCCGGTGTCGTCGGGGACGCTGCCGGTGTCGCTGACGTCTCCGCCGCTGCTACCCGACGCGCCTCCGGTGGCCGAGATAACGGGCTCACCGCTGTCGCCATCGCCGCAACCGGCCGCGGAAACGACGAGCGCCACCATGGCGATGAAGGTGATGGAGCTATTACAGCGGCGGCTGGTACAGCGGAGTTTCATGTCTCGGTCCCTGGCGACGACCCGGGTTCCGTCCTCAGCGGGGGCGGCGGTTGCGGTGCGAAATATTGCCCGGCGGCAGATTTCCCAGTGGTGTCGCGTTATTTCAATCGTTAACGGGCGCAGAGGCAGCTGCGCCAACCGTCCCATGCTAGCAACTGCGGCGTTGCGGATCTGTAAAAACAGCCCACATACCACGCATGCACACACACCTTTAACTTCGGCGACGGTTCTCCAACTCTTCGAGGGTGCGCGGCCAGTCCTTGCGCAGCAGCTGGCTCAACGCGCGGTCTCGGAGCAGCTTGCCGCTGGTCTGACAGGCCGGGCAGTAGTTGGTCTCGCGCTCGGCGAAAACGATGCGCTGGACGTTGCCGCCGCACGCCGGACAGGGCTTGCCGTAGCGTCCGTGGACCGCCATCTCAGGTCGAAATGCGGTGACCTTCTTGGGGAACGTGTCGCCGGTCTGCTCGCGGAGGCGGTCGATCCACTCGGTCAGCACCTCCTGCGTTGCGGCGTGCAGCCTTTGGACCTCGGGCGGCTTGAGCTGGCCGGTGCGCTTGACCGGCGACAGGCCCGCGCGGTGCAAGATCTCGTCGGAGTAGGAGTTGCCGATGGCCGCCAGGAAGCGCGGATCGGTCAACGCGCGTTTGAGGGTGCGGTTTTCACGGGTGATCGCGGCGCGGAACTCGGCCAGCGAGATGCCGAGCGGTTCGACGCCACCGCGGTCGTGCACCCGGAGCTCTTCGGCCCGCACGAGGTGAAGGGTCGCGCGTCGTTTCTTGCCGGCTTCGGTCAGGACGAGCGTTCCATGGTCGAAGGAGAACGTGGCCTGCGTGATGCGGCCGGGGGGCTTCTTGTCGGGCTGCAGCCACCGAAAGCGCCCGGCGATCATCAGGTGGATGACGAGGTGAAGGTCGCCAGCCAGGTCGAGCACCACCCGCTTGCCGATACGACCGATGCCGGTAACCTCGCGGCCCTGTGCCTCCGAAATCGGTGGATCGTACGAGCGTAGCAGCGCGATCCCATGCACGCGGACCGAGCGCAAGGTGTGGCCGACCAGGCGCGCCCGGAGCGCGTCGAGATAGATGGTCAGATCGGGCAACTCAGGCATGGCGGGAGTGTAGAGCAATGTTGAACCGGACCACCCGTTTTTCACTGGCTTTGTGCCTCGTCGCAACCGTCGCTTGCGGCAACGACACGGACGATTCGAAAGACGACGATGCAGGCGGGGCTACGGCCGATGCGACGGCACAAGCAGATGGTTCGACGGCCGATGACGGCGGCGCCGCAGATGCTTCTCCAGCCGACGCCTGGACCGGGTCGTGGTGCGGCGAGGCCAAGGCGCTGCCCAAGCCCGATCCGGCGCGCAAGAAGTTCGCCCTGTCGCTCTTTCACTTCAATGTCGAGTACGTCATCGGCGGCCTCGACTACACCGACGCGAGCGGCAAGCGGCACATCTTCCAGTTCAGCGGCGCGCCGGCCGAGGGCTGGGACAACGACAAGGTCGAGGACTGGATCGTCAACCAAACGCTGCTGCCGATCTTGCAGATGTACGACAAGCACCCGACGTGGGGCGTGGACATTGAGCTGCAGGCCTACATGGTCGAGGTGCTGAAGGCGCGCCACACCGAGACGCTGGACCTGTTGCGCAAGCTGGTGCGCCGCGGGCAGGTGGAGTTGATCAGCTTTCACTACGCCGCGCAGCTCTTTTTGGGCTTCCCGCGCGAGGACCACAAACGCTCGGTCGAGGCGACGCGCAAAATTTTCAAAGACCACTGCCTCGAGCTTTCGGACGTCGTGTTCAACCAGGAGGGCCAGGCCGGAGAAGGCTGGCAACGCGCGCTGGTCAAGGACGGCTACAAGGTCGGCGTCTACGCCAAGAACCTGTGGCAATACGTGCACCACAACCGCACTCCGTGGCCCTGGTACAGCAGCGAGGGCGGCACGCTCATCGTCGGCCCGGGCGGTGTTGATCCCAAGGCCGGAATCGAGCTGGCGTGGGACTTCTTCGACGACGGGGAGCTGCGGGCGGTCAAGGGCAAGCTCAACCCCTACTTCGCGCCCTTCGCCAAGCACGATCCCAAGCGCGTCAAGGAGTTCGAGGACAAGCTGCTCGGCCGCGAAAAAGCCGGCTACCACATCACGACAATCGGCGATTACGTGGCCCACCTCGACGCCAAGAAGGTCGAAAAGAAGAAGGCGCCGCCGCTCATCGATGGCACCTGGCAGGCCAAGAGCACCGAGTCGATCCACCGCTGGCTGGGCGGCCGTTCGCAGGCGTTCGAAAACGATGAAGAAGACAACCGTGTGCGGACCCTGAACACGCGCGCTTCGATGCACGTGCGGGCGTTGCAGCGGCTGCTGGACCACGCCGAAAAGGCGGGCGGCGGCGCGGCACCGACCAAGGCGGACAAGGACGGGTTGGCGAAGTTGTGGCGGCTGCTGTGGCACGCCGAAGTGAGCGACTGCAGCGGCGTGAACCCGTGGCGAGGCGAGGTCATGTTCGGCATCGACACGTCCAACAAGATCCTCGCCGACGCCAAGAAGCTGCGCGAGTCGCTCCTCGGCCGCCTTGGCTACAAGCACGCGCGGGTCGATCTCAGGTCAGGAAAGGTCGAAAAGCTCAGCTCGAAGACGCCGTCCAAGGCTGGCAGTCCCGTGGACGCACCCGTGCCCGTCACGGTTACCGGGGGCGGCCGAACGATCGCGACGAAGTGGACCGAACATGGGCCGGATCCAAGCCTCGGCATCACCGCTGGCAAGCGCTACGAGCTCCGCGTCGACTTCGGCAAGACCGACAGCGCCAAGTGCCCGCTGGACAAGGACGGCACCGAGACCGACTGCGACAAGAAGCTGCTCGACGTCGCGTTTGCGCGCTTCGACGACACGATCCGCTACTGCCCCGGCCTCATCGAAGACGAGGTGCGCCACTACGAGATCGCCGACTGGAAATTCCAAAAGGGCGAGGCGTGGTTGCCGCTGCCCAACGGGCTCATCGGGTTGGGCCTGGACTGGTGGGTCATCAAACACGTTCGCCAGACGCACATCGCTGCTCGCTTTCGGCCGGACGTGAAAATGATCGACTTCGAGGACGCCGCGAATCAGCCGCCAATGGGCCACAGTTGGCGCTTTACGGTGTTCAAGGGGGCCGAGAAGGACGCGCTGAACCTGGCCAACCGGATCAACATCGGCCCGGTCGTCCGGTACTGATCTGAGCAAGCGCTCGCATTTTTCGTCTTGACACCACCGCGGGGCATCGTTGCATGTACGGCGACGCAGGGAGTCGGGAGGAAAACATGGGCCTCAGTCAACGGGACGCGACGCGACTGTCGTTCCGGGCATTTTCGCTGATTTCTGCTGCCGCATTGCTGGTCGTGGCCACCGCTGGCTGCGAAACCGATGCGGAGCCGGAAGACGACGGCTACCCCAAGACTGGCGAGGTCACCTACTTCGACCACGTCAAGCCGATCTACAAGCAGCAGTGCAACATGTGCCACCAGGATGGGGGCGTCGGGCCGTTCAAGCTCGATAACCTCAAGGACGCGCGGGCGTGGGGCAAAGCTTCCGCCAACGCCGTGGCCAACCGCACCATGCCGCCGTGGTTGATGACCGATGACGGCTCCTGCAACAGCTACCAGGACAGCCGTTGGTTGAGCGAAAAGGAGATCGACACCATCAAGAAGTGGGTCGACCTCAACATGCCGGCGGGCGATGCGAGCAAGGATCCGGGGGCAACCGCCAAGCTGCCCGGGCTCGAAGGTGCCAACGAGTACGAGATCCCAGTCGACTACATGCCGGTCGACGACAACGCCAAGGGCGGCACGTGGGACGACTACCGCTGCTTCCCGATCGACCTGGGGCTGAAGAAAGATCGCTACGTTGTGGCTGCCGACGTCATCCCCGGCAACGCGCAGATCGTTCACCACGTGCTCGCCTTCGCGGTCGGCAAGGACGACCTGTCGCTCAACCTCAAGACCAACGACGACGTGCTCAAAGGCCTGCAGGCAAAACACACCGATCGGCCAGGTTGGCCGTGTTACGCGGCCGCCGGCAAGGACGTGCGACCCGGGCCCATGGTCATCGGCTGGGCGCCCGGCAGCGGCGTCACCAACTACCCCAAGAGCACCGGCTTGAAGGTCCGCAAAGACGACATCCTCGTGGTCCAGATCCACTACAACGTCACCGGCAAGCCGAGCCAGGATCGCACCAAGCTGCGCCTGAAGTTCGTCGACAGCGTCAAGTCCGAGGCGTGGTTCGTCCTGCACGACTGGTTTCTCTTCGGCAACATCTTCGCCCAGCAAAAACACAAGCTGCCGGCCGGACTCGCCGAAGCGCCTTTTACATGGAAGGCCGACCGCGAGCGGTTCAACTTCTCGCTGCCCTACGAAGCGGGCGACGACTTCGAGATTCACGGCGTCTTTCCGCACATGCACAAGCGCGGCAAGAAGATGCGGATGATGGTCAAGCAAGGCGACGAAAAAGAGGTCTGCGCGGCCGATGTCCACCACTGGGACTTCAACTGGCAGCGCATGTACTACTTCGACAAGCCGATCAAGCTCGACAAGAAGACCAAGATCACCAACACCTGCACGTTCGACACGTCCAAGGACAAGAGTCCGGTGTTGCCCGGTTTTGGGACCGCGGAAGAGATGTGCCTGATGGGCTTCTACATCTCCAAGCCGGTGAAGTAGCTTGCGTCGGGCATGGCCCGGCTCGACGAACAAGACAGTGTGCGCTGCACACCCGCCGTATGGACCTCGGGCGTAACCCGCGCGCTTGCCATCGCGTCCGTGCTGCTGGCCGCGCCGATCCTCGCGTTCGACTACATCCCGTTCCTCGACCTGCCGCAACAGGTTGGCGCGGTCGCGGTGTTGGCTGGCGGTGATCCGAGCTGGCGGCTGCACGACTACTACGACATCGAGCTGCTTGGGTCGCCGTATCTGCTGCCGTACCTGGTCGCTGCCGGGTTGGCGAAAGTTGTTGGCGCGGTCGTGGCGGTGAAGCTGCTCTTTGCGGCGACAGCAGCGGCGTGGCCCTGGGCGCTCGCATACACGGCCAAGTCGTTCGGTCGCGATCCCCGAGTCGGTCTGTTCATCGCGCCGATCGCCTACGGGACGTTCGCGTTCATGGGCTTTTTGAACTTCGTCGTCGCCGTCGTGCTCTGGCTCGCGTGGCTGGGATGGTGGCGAAAGGCGGTCACCGCGCGGGATTGGACCTGGCGTCCCTGGGCGTTCGGCGGGGTGTTGTCGGTCCTCGTCTTCTACGGTCATGTCATGGCGCTGGGTTTTGGCGCCGGGTGCGCGGTGGTTGTGGCGGTCCTCGCCGAGGGCGATGTCGTGGGTTTGAAAAAGAGGCTTGTGCGGGCGCTCCACTTCGTCCCTGGCGTCGCGCTCTTTGCGGTGTGGGCGGCGCTTTCTCCAGTGGTGGGCGAGGGCGATATCGGGCGGATGCGCGGCATTGACTCCGTAGCGACTCCGGCGTCCTGGGACCCGCCGCTGGACACCGCGCGGGAGCTCGTTGAGTTCAGCGCGTCGATGTACAAGGACAGCGGCGACGAATGGGTGTTCGCGGCGATGGTCGCGCTTCTTGTCGCGGCGATGGCGACGAAAAAGTGGCGGCAAGACGGACGGTGGTGGCGCGGGAGCGACCCTTCAACCCGTGCCTCGGGCGGCATCCTGGCTGCGCTGCAAGCGTCGGCGGTCGTGCTCGCGTTCGTTCTGCCGGAGAGCTACCTCGGCATCTGGCCGATCGGCACGCGGATGGTGCTCTTGCTGTGGCCGCTGCTGTTGCTATCCCCCGCGGGGCCGTTGCGAAGGCCGCAGGTGTGGCTCGCTGCAGGATTGGCGCTCACCTTGGCGACGTCAGCGGTTCACGCCGAGCACTTTGACCGCTTCCAGGACGAGGTCGGCGACCTGGACGCGGTCCTGCAACGCATCGAGCCCGGCCGGCGGACGATGACGCTGGTGTACGACCGCGACTCGACCATCGTGCGCTGGCCCGCGTTCATGCACTTTTCGCAGTACGTCGTGGCGGCAAAGGGTGGCGTTGCCGAGTTTTCGTTCGCCAACTTCACCAAGAGCCCGGTCCGCTACGCCGAAATCAACGCGCCGCCGACCAACCCGATCCGCTTTGAATGGACGCCCCACCTCTTCCAGTGGAAGGAGCAGGACCATTATTGGGACTACGTGCTGGTGCGCGACGGCGGATTGCCGCGGCCGGGCAACGTGTTCAAGGGTCATAAACCGCTGCCTGAGCTGCTCCGCGCTGGCCCGTGGGTGCTTTACGGGCGGAAAGGCGAAACCGACTAGAATTGGTTCTAACGGGCGATCAGGCCTGGAGGCTATTGATATAGCTTCGATGAAGGATCGGCCGTCCAGGGGCTTGAAAACCGGCCTGCTGTCGATTTTGGCCTTGGAAAAGGGTCGAATTCGGCTGTTTCGCGGCGGCTACGGCGGGGACTTCCAGAACGAGCACTTGCTGTTGTTGTACGCGTCGATCGGCATGGCGCCGAGGACGAACTTCCCGCCGCTGTGGCAGTGGTACCAGCCGTGCTTCTTGCCGGGCTTGGTGCCGCTGCCGAACGTGCCGTCGGGTTCGCACATCCAGCCATTCTTGCGCGTTGTGCTGTGGATGCAGATCTGCAGCTTCAGCGCTTTGCTGCAGTCGTTGCGTACGGTTACTTCGGCGCTGTCCGGGGTCCCGCAGCGGGTGCCTTGCTTGGCTTCGACGACGGTGACGCACTTGGTCCAAGTCAACCAGTCGCAGGTGCCGCCGCCGGACGATGATGAAGTTGAGTTGCCGCCCGACGAGCTACCGGATGTCGAAGAGCCGCTCGATGACGAGCCACCGCCCGAGGAAGACGACGAGGACGTGTTGTTCTTGCACGTCTTGGACGTCGACGAGCAATACAGACCGATCTGGCAATCGTGGGACGCAAAGCCCGGTCGGGTACACGTTTGACCGAACGTACGCTTCGGCCCGCAGACACCGACGCCCAACGGCTCGCCAATCGGCATGATGCACGCATTGACGCAATCGCTCTGGAACTCACATTCCTCGCCGTCGAGCTTCTCTTCGTCGGTTACGAAGCAGCCCGTCGCCAATAGCGCCGTGCACACGATGATCGCTGCTTTTCTAGCTGAACATGCCATCGGGGCCTCCGGCCAAGAGCGCGTGACACGACACGGCTACGACAACTCGGCAATGGCGAATGACCATGCGGGCTGAAGCGTCGATGAAGGCGCGTTCTGGTCGCCCGACAATAGGTCAAGAATACCCGTATCAACAAAGGCGAACGAGGCGGGGCCAGATCGGATCGGAGTTGTTCGGACGTGAGCGTCGCCGCACTCATCGGCAATGCGTTTCGCGATTCAGCCGACCGTAAGACGCACGTCACCATCGCCCGAGCCGGCGCCCGG
>Ga0114933_10000499_pt1 | contig 47892 bp, 62 predicted proteins | sample 4SBtaG_FD_89691 | JGI IMG/M metagenome (GOLD analysis project Ga0114933, IMG submission 89691) | Deep subsurface microbial communities from Kolumbo volcano to uncover new lineages of life (NeLLi) - 4SBTROV12_W25 metaG | ecosystem: Environmental > Aquatic > Marine > Volcanic | place: Kolumbo... | reverse complement strand
CGGAAAAGATTGGAAAACTCATACAGCACGAGCTCAGATAGCTGAAGGACAGTCTTTATATGGTCATATGGCTTCAACAAGAGCCGGAATGTTTAAATGGCAAGATGGGATTATTAGTGCTTTTACTCAGTTTGTAGCTATTCCTTGGAAATCTACTTTACAAATGATGAGTGCTAAAGAGTTTACTGGAGCAGAAAAAGCACGACTTGCTGCTGCTAGATTATTTTGGTATGGTAAGTATGGTCTTCCTATTGGAGCTGCTTTATATGCGGCTGTAGAAAGGAATGTTGATGACCCAGAAGATAGAGAGACTCTAGCTAGATGGACTGAAAGCATGACCAATAGAATCTATAATGGTGTATTAGATGCCTTTGTAGCAGAAGATGGAGATAGACCAGCCCGTGTAGAAGCTGGTAAAAGTCTGTCTACTGTTGTAGACACAGTATTCTTATATGATATTATAGAAACACTTGTTAAAATGTCTTCTGGTGAAAAACCAGATCAACGCTTTCCTTTTGTTCAAGCAGGAACATCTTTATTTGATGCTGTAAGAACAATGCACGATATATTTTATGTAGATAATAGAGATATTACAGACCCAGTAGCACAACAAGCTGCTATATGGACAGCAGTATCTTTTGCTGGTGTATTATCTGATTATGGTAAGTATCAATTAATAGAAGGAATAAGTAAATCAGGTCAACTAGTAGGTGTACAACAAACTAGGGCTGAAGCAGTAGCTAGACTAGCTGGTATTATGCCTGTAGAAGAATTTAATCAAATACAAGCTACTAAGAGTTTAATTGATAGACAAAAAGATATTAAAAAAGATGCTAAGGAGATTCATACTAGACTAATTGCTTTACAAAAAGCTCTTGGAACCTCATCAGATTCCTTTATAGAATATGACAGATATTTATCTGGATTAAATACAATTTTGTTTGAGTATCCTGAAAGCTACCGTAATGAATTAATAAATGCCGTACTATCTTTAAGTAGATATAATGCCCAAAATAAAAAGGAAGCTATCTTACTTAACATTTATAATCATTACAATGATAAATATGATGCAGATTTAGAGGATGCTAGGCATGTTATGGAGAAGACTGAAGAAGGTAGAGAACTAATGAAAGACTTAGATGCTCAGAAAGGTAAATAGGAATGGTTGATTTTAATAAAACTCTATCTCCGGTAGACACAAGAGCTGCTAGTTATGTATCTCCTGAGATTGTTGATAATTCTGCTGCTATAGGAATACAAAACAATACAAGATTACTTGAGGGAGCAGCTAAGATTGGTACTGCTATATATAACCAAGATAAGGTTAATGATCTCAATGAGGCAGACCAAAAAGCTATCTCGGATTATATGGCACAACATAGAGTTAATGATGAAACTCAAAATCTAGATATTTTAACAGCACGACAACAAGATATTTTTAGGTCTGGAGAAGATAGTCCGGGAGATTTGTCTACAATACAAAAAGCTCAAATTGCTACTTATCAACGCCTTATGAATGCAAAGGCACAAGGACATATGAGCCCTGCGGAGTTCTCTGATAGAATACTAACTAATCTTCGTGAAGCTGTAAATAATAATCCAGGATTACAGAAAGAGCTTACTGCTGAAGCAGCCAAAGTATTAGATTTATCTGGAATTACTGGTATTATAAAACAAGATGAGATTCTTGCTGAAGAAAAACTAGCTTCTCAAGATGCCTTTCTCAAAGATGCTAGAACTAGAGCTAGAAAAGCTGATGTCTCCTACAGAGAAACAGAGCCTGCTTGGAAAATTTTATCTAAAGTAGAACCAATAGAACAGGCTAAACGATTAGCAGCAGGACAATTAAGAGAACAAAAAAGATTTGATAGAATGACAGAAGCAGAGGCACTTAATTGGATTGATACAACTGGAGACCAAGTTATGATTGGTAATCTTCAAAATACTTCTTCAACCATTCTACAAATAATTGAAGAGAATCAAATTAATGGTACTAATTATACTAATTTTTCTGGTCAAATAGAACAGGTTTTAGAGGCAAGTCATAATGCTTACGCTACTAGTATGCCAGCAAAGATTCGTAATAATGATGCTGTAAAAGCTCTTATTACTCAACATCGAGAAGGAATTGATGCTATTAAAGATAGATTTTCTAGACTAGGTTCTGGAGAAGATGCTGCGAAAGCAATGACTAATGAACTTAATATTATTAAAGGGACACAAGAGTTAGCTGTTCGTGGACAATATGATGTTGCTTCACTAGATTTAATTAATAGTATGATAAAGAATGCTCCTGAAATTATGGTTAATGACGGAGACTTACGCAAGAAATGGCTAAAGATTTTAGAGTCTATTTTTAATGGTAATATTCAATCTCCAGCCTTAAATGACATAGTTCCTAAGAATATTGGAGACCAAACACAAGCTCCTTCTTTTATTACTTCTAGTGTTGCTATAGGTAATAAAGAAGCTCGCTGGAAAACTTTTGAAGATGTAATAGATACTTTTTCATTAAAAGCAGTTTCTATTGATAATCCTGTTTCACGTAGTCAATTTATTTTCAATAATTTAAAAACAATAGCTCAAACTGAGTTTGAGAATGCTCCTTCTACTTCTATAGCTGCTGTAGATGACCATGTATCTACTATGTTTAATGACCCTGTATCTGGTATGATCCCAATGATGAAAGCTTTAGAAGGCCGTGAAGGTACATTGGATTTACTACCTAATGGTAATATTATCTTTCAAGGAAATCAACTAAATGAATTTAATTCTAAGTTTGGGACTCGAATTAATATTGCTTTAAAAGCATATGCTAATGTTAGAGGTATTTCAACTAAAGAAGCTGTTAAAGATTTCTATCCTACTTATATGCCTCAGTTATTCAATGATGATGGTGGAGATGCCTATGGAAATGGGTAAGAATGCTCAAGCAATATTCAAACCAGTAAAAAATAAAAAGAACTTAGATTTTAATAATACCATACAACATATTATTCAAATAGAATCCTCTGGTAGGCATAGGGATAAAAATGGTAATTTATTAACCTCTCCAGCAGGTGCTCAAGGAATAACACAGATAATGCCTAAGACTGGAGAAGACCCCGGATATGGTGTGAAACCATTAAAAGATACTTCTGAAAATGAAATGATTAGATTTTCTAAAGACTATCTAGAAGCTATGTACACCAAGTTCGGTTCTGTAGATAAGATGCTTGCTGCATATAATTATGGGCCGGGGAAGTTATCTGAAGCTATTGATAAAGGTGGGGATAAGTGGAAAGATTTTATTCCAAAAGAGACTTCTGATTATATCAGAAAATTTAGTAAGCTATCAAGTAAGAAAAAAGAATCTCTTATGATAGAGAAGCCTAAGATTCCTTCAGAAAAAGAATTAGCTAAGATGGACTTAGACTCAATTATTAAACTACGATTTGCTTATAAGGGAGATTTAGAAGCACAAGAAAAATTAGCTCCTTATGACCATCGTGCTTTTATGAGAGAAACAGTTAAAAAGAATCCATTAACTGCTCCAGCATTTGCTATTTTAGTTCCGGGATATGAGGTAGCTAAATCAATTGGTCTAGATGTTAGCACTACAGACGAGCCAGCAACTCCAGCAAGTATAAAATCTATGTCAGAAGGATTCAGAGGTATTGTTGAAGGTTTAGGAGGTAAGTTCCGATAAAACGACCTCTCAGATGTTCCCAGAATCAGATAAAAAAGGGTAGCTCTATGGCTACCCTTAATTATATCTTAAATTGATGTATGATACTTTAGAATACTTCTATTAAGATTTAGGTACTTTTACCACCATAACAGGGACTCCAAGCTTCTGAGCATACTTAATTGAGTGCTGAGTACCAGAAGACTCTTCATCCCATATAGCAAGTACAATATCTGCATTAGAAATCATCTGCCTATTTCTAGAATAAAAGTGTTTTGCAGAAAAAGGTGTGTGTTTATCTACTAAATGATAGGGAAGGAATTCAACAAAATCAAATCCTTGAACCTTAGCATATTCTTTTGCATTTGAATCTACTCCATTTGCTCCACCACTAATTATAGTTGGTTCTCCTATAATATGATTACGAATAAATTTATCAATAATAGGAAAGATTACTTCTGGTCTAGTAATAGAGCGACTACCAATTATACAAGCTTTCATTACTTATCTTTCAAATTAAATTCAAGTTGCTCAGGTGCGAACTCTTCAATTTCTCTAATCATTAATTGAAATTCAATCGTGGGATCATCATCATACTTCCACTTAAATAGAGGATGTTGTTCCTTCATATTAATCTTTGAATTTGTTCGTATGTCTTCTACTAAAGACTGTAAATCTTTTTTAAGTTGTTTCATTTTTAGATTAACCCTTTCTTCCTAAGAAATTCTTCCATTTGTTTTTCCCATTCAACTAAATCACCTTTTTCACAGTCAGGTTGATCTGAAATCATACTAACTACACACATACTTTTCCTTTCTTAAAATGGTGGAGGTGGCGAGGAGTCGAACCCCGCGTTAAAGAATTGAGACACTTTTCACAAGTGGTTGATAGGTCACTACCTACCTGACTAAATCTCTCCTCTATCGTCCAAATCACCCCCGTAATCATCGACTATCAAATAATGTTTATCATAGTATTCTTTATTATAGAACCATAATGCACAGGGCATATTGTTTAAATTAATTGGTGGAAGAGTTAAATCATTCCATATAACACTATTAAATCTCACAATTACCAGCAGCACATGCTAGTGTCTGTGTACCTTCTGTGTTATCCTCATCTTCTACAAACTCTTCCCAATTAATACCTGTAGGCATTTGAGATAGCAATTCATTATATTTTTCTTCTGTTATATCCTCATATGGGGCTTGTTGATATGTATGATTAGAATGAGGAAGAAAACTAACTCCACTAATTTCATCAAAATATTTCCACACCCAAGAACCTACTTCAGGCCACTCCGAATCCTTAACTGTAATAGTTACTGAAGGTTTATGCTCACACCAATGTCGTTGATAAATTAACCATAGTTCAAGTTGCTCAATTGAAGTCATATCATTACGACAGATAGCATTGTCAGGAGCCTTCATTGGAAAACTAAATACAGCAGTACTCTCAGGTCTAAAAACCTCGTCTTCTACTGGAATACCCTTATCTTTTAAAAATGTATATATAGGGTCTTTTTTATCCATTCGAATACGTCTTATGTAATAAGGATTGTGCCTAGCATGAATCCCAGAAGCACTATCCACCAATTGAGATACTGTACCACTAGGCTTAACACAAGTAATAGCAGTAGAAACAGGAATATCCAGTTTTTTAGCCCACTTTTCATTTGTTATTCTTGCATAAGCTCTTAAGTTCTCCAAAGCTTGTGGTAAATAATCGTCTCCTTTTGGCCTATCAGAACCACTAAGAAATTCATTATCCATGATACCAGTTAAGGATACGCCAAGCAATCTTTCTTCTTCCGTATTCTTTTTCCAAGCTTCACTAAGAAAATTAAAATTTGTCAGTGTTGATTGAATAGTACCTAGAATTGTTGCTAATTCTACTTTATGTTTAAGAGTTTCATAGGTGTCGTTTGGTCGCACGACTACTTCTGTGAGATTACAGAATTGCTTATCTCGTAAGATGATTTCACTGCATGGGTTTGTTCCATAAGCTATATCCTTAGCTCTCCTATCCCATCGTGAGGCTTGGTTTTGAGCAGCCACTCGATTATAGATTCCACGCTCACCTGATTTAGATTTAACTAAGCTAAGCCATTCTTCCATAAAAGTTTCAACATCAGGCTTCTCGGTATAAGAAACACTATTATTAGCTAATCCTCTATATGAATAATCATTATACCAAGCACCTGATTTAGCTTCTCTCATTCTTTTATCAGTAAGATTAGATAAACTAATCAAAGCCGATCTACGAACACCACCAACTACTACAATCTCCCCAATCATACACATAATGTCGTGGACTTCAAGGCTAGTAAGCTTGCGTCCTTGTGCTGTTTTGAAGGTTTCAACAACAAAGTCGAAGAGCTTCTTTAAAGGGTCAGGCCCAGAGGCACGTCCACCAAATGTCTTGAGTCTAGCCCCTGCGGGTCTGACACGAGAGAAATCAAATGTAGGTATGTCTCCTTCCCAAAGAGATGATAATAATTTCTTAAAAGCTTTTGCCCATCCTAATTTACTATCTCCAATTACAACAACATCATCAACATATTCAAGCTTTTCTGGTACTACTGGTAGACCAGCAATTTCCTGTCTCTCGCAACTAAATCCGACTCCTGTACCATTCATTAATACATAAAGAGCTTCACTAAAAGCTCGTTTATTATTAATAGCCACATAAGCACAATTATAGGCTGAAATATTATCTCGATTACAAGCTTCACCTGCTGACATCATTAAACGCATACTAGGACATATATCTAAATCTTTAATTGCTTGTCTGATGGATTTGTCCATGATTCCTCCTGTGCTTGTTTACAAGACGACTCACATAAGATTGGTCTACACCGAATTCTTTTGCAACGTCATACTGAGTTTTTCCTGATGATAGGTACTCAAAGACAATAGCCCTAACAACGCTAATATTAATCTTGGAGCGGTCTTCTTGATTTTGTTCTACAGAACCTATATAACAATTCTTAATATTATAAGCTCCTGTATCACCATACCGACACATTTGATACTTACCTTTTGTTTTTCCTCGTTGTGTCCATTTATTACTATTCAACCATAATTCTAACCAATCTTCATAGGATATTTGCCAACCAATACCTCTATCTAAAGCATGCCTTTTGTGGTCATCATAAACTTTCTTTGGCTTCATCCTAAAATCTCTTTCATGTATTTTTTATCTTCTTTAGATGCAGTTGAAGCCTCTATTTGTTTGTGAAGAAAGTCTACTGCTCTATCTACAGTCTCTTCCCATGACTCCCTACGTTTCTCCTCTGGGAGATAACGAGCATAGCGACTCTTACTAATTACTGTCTGATATGTTGTTGGTAATTCATTCTTCGTCATTATTATCCTTTGCTAACTCAAAATCTTTAGCTAGAGATTCAAAGGAATCTTCAATTCTATCTTCAAATCTATCAACTAACTCTTCACTTGTAATATTAAGAGTTTCTAATAAAGTAATCTCATCAATATCTTTTAATTTTTCTTCTAGTTCTACTAATGTAATACTCATTTTTTCCTTTTATCCAAAGACCTAAAGCCAGTATAACCTAAGTAACCTGCTCCAAACAAACCATACAAAGCGTCTGGAATAGCTTTTAACCATTCCCCAAAACCAGTAGCAATTGCTGTTGCTGTGTTTGGACTGTATGCTGACAATATTCCCATAGGAACTCCCATTAATAGTAAGAAGTATATCACATATAAGAAACTAGGTCTAGCTCTACTTGTCCAAGGGTCTTCACTTTGAGCTTCTGCTAAGATAGCAGACATACTGACTTCAAGTTCTTTCAAATCTCCTTGCTGTTTAAGAGAAGCTAATTGAAGTTTAGCTTCCGCTGCTTTTACAGGGTCAGGAAATAATTTATCAACTATCTTACCTCCAACATCTACTATTGCAGTTAAGGGATCAAAACTCATTATATTCTCCTTTCCAGAATTCTCATCGTTCTACTTCATCGTAATCATCCATATTAATTCACATTCACAAATACATTAGTTTTTTCATTCTTTTTAGCCCTGAACCAGTTACCACATTCAGTACAACGATAGCGTTGGTACTTACCTGCATGAGTATAAGCAAAGCCTCTTTTATGGTAATGATTACTTCCACAGTTAGGGCATACTTCTGTATTATCCATAAGACCATGATTAGGATGTGTTTTAATCCAAGGTTTTAATTTTTGATAGACTTTCTCTAAAAGGAGAACGTCATTAATATTATAATTCTCCATTGTAAGCCAGTCTTCTTTATTACCTGACATACAACCAAGCCATAGTTCATGTCCTTCATGCTTAGTTTTTCCACCTAATCCAAAAAACTGAGCAACAAAATCTAATTTATTACTTGGTAATCTAAACTGAGAACGGACAGTCCTAAGTAAATCAACTTGCCTATATGGTGCTGGGGGAGAAAAACCTGCTAAAAGAAATTCATGATTTAATGTAGGCATATCAAACTTAGTTCCATTATAATGGACAACAGTATCTGCTTCACTAATTAATTTATAAATATTCTTAAGCATCTTTTTACTAGAAGATTTTTTTATTGAATCATAATAAACATCGTCACTTCCTAGCCACTTAGCTGCCCAACAAAGGGTGTATCCCGGCTTAATTATCTGAGGAATACCTACATTTTGTTGCCATAATCCCCACACATGAACTAAATTTGGGGCTGTTTCAATATCTAGGAGTAATATTTTCATCTAATACTCTCCTTCTTCACGACATATAATACATCTGTAACAAGAATAATTATGTCCATGTCCTATATATTCCCAAACATGATTACAACCATTTTTTATTTTAACATTAAGCCAAGAAAAAGCACTCTCATCTTCTCTCATTTAAACCATCCTTTCCATTTCTTAACATTTTTTATGTCTGCCCACTCGATTCCGTTTTTATCACACCACATTCCATACGTGGTCTTACTTCGTTTATTGAGTGTATTTCGTGCAGACATGAATAACATATAGACTTTGATGTTGGGATTGCTGATTCGCATAAGGAGCATTTTCTTCCTATCCGAGGAAGAGAAAATCCCTTTAGTTTCAATATATACATTATGTTTTATTTTCCAATCTGGACAATATGTTCTAGATATTTCTGGTTGAACATACTTTATTTTATCTGGTTCATAAGTAGCTTTAAGTTTATATTTCTTTAATTTCTTAGCAAAATCATACTCAAATTTAGACCTATAACCATTATCAAATGCTTCTTGTCTTGCTGTTCTTTTAGTTACTCTCATGAAATTCTAATAAAACAAGATTCTTGTTTTCTATAGAGAGCTTCTTCTATTTTATCAAACAATTTATCAAAAGCCTTTCTTGATGTTTTAACAATATTTGTACCAGCACTAGTACCCACTAAAATGCAACCACTTGTATCTCTTGGATAATTTCCGGGATGGATTCTAATTCCACTAAAGCCTTCTACATCGAGTAGTAGTGGAAGAAAGACTTTAAATCTTGGAGACCAAGTAATAATAATCTCATAGATACCAGCAGGAATAGCTGTCTCGTGTTTAATTTTTTTATCTCTTACAGGGTCTTCTAGAGTATAACACTCTTCTACTCCATCAATAGATAACTTACCTATTGTAGATTTATCTGTAAACATAAATCGAGTCAGACATAATTCCATTATTGTCTCCTGTCACTAAAAATAATGTTTTCTTTCCTAAGCAACCAAACACAATCAGCATTCATCCAGAACCTATCTATATCATTATATAGAGGATAAACAACATTAAACATATCTTTTTCTGTCTCAAGGGGGTCAATTAATTTACTTGCTTTAACTTTACCTATTCCTTTAACTCCAATAATACTATCTGAAATATCTCCTATAAGCATTTGTTTATAGAAGTTTTTTAGTCCTTCTAACTCAGATACATCAGAGAAAAACTCTTCTCTAATAACCTCACCTTTTCTAAAGATAGGCCAACTATAATGTTTACCCGGAATCTGTAATAAGTCTTTATCAATAGAACAAATGACCGTCTCTTCTGTTTGATTGATTGCTAAAGCATCATCAGCCTCATATCCATCAGTAACAGTAGCTCCATATTGCAGGATAAGAAATTCTTTACAGGCATTTAAATGTATTGGTTCTGGTGTTGTTCTATCAGATTTATAAAAAGGATTTATATCATATCGAAAATTATTCTTTCCTGATATAAAAATCCTAAACTTCTCTGTATTAACGGCCTTTAATATCTCTGCTAAGTGCTCTTCTGTTCTAAGGAGGGCAATCTCCACTGGATCACCCTCCGCAGAAATGGCATTACGATATGCTAAAATATCGCCATCTATTAAAGCTTCTACCATTAATAATTATACCATAAATATGGAATAAAGTATAATGACCCAACTATAATTCCTTGTAAATGACCTAATTCAGCAGTAAAAGTCAAGTTCTCATTATTCTCCATAAAAATCTCATTAGCTAATGATAAATATAAATGAGATAATACAAAGATACTAAAACTAATAGCTAACATTACTGAGGAAGATTCCTATCAGGGACATCAGACTTCTTAGTAAAAGAGAGTCCTGTCCATGTTCTACCTGTTGTTTCTGATGTATTGATAAAACCATTAATAAAATATTCTACTCCACCAATATTAGCTGTTCCACTATAATCAGACCTACCTAGATCATTAGGAAACAATGAACCACGATTCTCTCTATGTTTAAATTCACTCATATTAAATTATCCCTTCTGTATCTTCTGACATACCAGCTAATGTACCATCATCAAATTTTGTATCTAATACAAAAGCTTCAAATTGTTTTGCTATCTGAATGACAGCTTCTGGTGTTACTTTCTTATCTCCATGTACAGCAGCTAGTGATGTAGCATTAGTCAATGCGTTTTGTCTAATGATATATACCTGAGTCTGGGCTCTTTCTTCTGCTGTAGGCCAATTACCACTATTAGTTTTTGGAGCACTATAGGACTGTGCTGAAGCAACTTGTCCTGCTTCTGCTTTATCAAAAGAAGTCCATTGCCAGTATCCATTATTATCTTTAGCTGACGATATTGTATATACTTCATTAGCTTGAGCATTTTTAAGTTTTTCAAAAACATCAGGATTAACAAAGGACATAACTTTTTTACCTTTAATCTGTCCTTCATTATCTTTGTAAGCTACTTCTGCTTTCTCATATGGTGTCTTACCTGTACTAATCTTTTCTATTGACACTGATAAAATCGTTATTTGCATTAAGTAAATCTCCTTTTTATTTAAGTGTACTATTATTATAAGTCAATTTCTCTCTATTGTCAAGGAAATTTTTAATAATAATAACTAACTCGGTTCTTCCCATTGTTTCTGGGAAATAATTTTCTTCAATATGTATTGCTAAAAATAATGCTAATTCATCTTTATATCCCATACTCTTCTAACTCCTTCATATTATTTCCATATAGAATCTCACATCTTAATGGAAGATTAAATTCCAAACCAAAAACACGCTTAAAGTTAGCTGGAAAGTCATTAAATACATCATAAAATATTTGAGCCACTCTGGGTAATTCATGTTTGGGTACATCAACGACAATAGAATCGTGGACTGTATTAATAATAACACCAGCGACACCTGCATCTATAAACCTCTTTCTAAATGATATTCGTATAATAGACATAATATCTGCACCAAGTCCCTGTACTGGATAATTATATATCTGAGTAATAGGCCATTCGCCTTTTTTATCTCTATCAAAAGAATAAATTCTTCCAGTGGGCATGACTATCCGTCCTGTTTGAGTTACCTCTTGAACTAGTCTATCATGCCATGCTGTGAATCCATTATACTTAGTTACGAATTCATCTATTACTTTTTGCCAAAATTTCTTACTAGAACTTGTTCCCATAAAATCTGCATCATTAGCATATGTATGTGCTGCATACTTTAAATTTGCATAAATAATACGGAATAAAAATACCTTAGAGATTAATCTAGTGGGAAGACCAAATGCTTTTTGATTACTTCCATGTTGGTCAATTCCATCATAAATCTCTTGCATTGCTACCTTGTCTTGTGAGAGATAGGCAGCACAATACCATTCTAGTCCCTTTGCATCACAGTTAATTATCATCTAGTTTAATAGGGCTGTTTTAATTATTTTTAAACTTGCAAAGATAATAGGTATAATTGCCATAATTCCAGCACCAATTAAAAAGAATTTAAATTTTTCATTCATATCTACTCTCACAATATATTTTAGTTATTGGATCGGCATTCTGTAAATTAGGTTTTGTACTACTTAATCTACATGTTATGGCTGTTGTCTGATTAAGATTACCGTGTATCTTGTTGTGAGGCCAATTCATTTTATCAATTAGATTGCTCCAACCTTCAAGGTATGTACCTCTTAATTTTTCAACACTAGCAAATTCAAGGCATAAATTTATTAGATACCGTGTAGACTTGTTAGCCTTTAACGCTCTAAGAATATCCTCATTTGTTTTCCATATTGGTAAACTTCCTTCTGGTACTTTTGCCTCTGTATTTTTTAATGGCTCAACCAAACGGGGTAATTCATAAACCTTTTTAATTACTTTGTTTCTTATTTGTCCTATTTTCTTACCTGTTTTAAATACCCCGATAGGTATTCGAGACTCCACCACGATATTCCCACCATAAAGAATAGCGGAAAGATGATGATTAGAGTTAATATTAATAGGAATGTTGCCAACTGTATTAAGAATCTCTTTGTAGATTCCATCTAAAGTTCCTTGTAGTTCTTTAGCTCTAGCACGAGCCTTTTCTGTATTAAAGACAAGTCCATTCCATTCCATTTCTTCAAGGACAAGTAAATCTTGACATTGAAGTTTAAATACTCGATACCGATTATCTTTTTGAAAGATTTCTCGTTGTATCTTGTATAGTTCTTCTGTCAATGCTAGGTCTTGAGCTAAATATTCAGATAGTTCCTCACGAGGAATTTCATCTGTATTGATACCTTTATCCCAATAATTAAGTTTAATTGTATCAATTTTCTTTCCTAGTCCTCTTCGTTCACAACTATCATCTAAACTAGGCATCTTAATTTTTTGATTATTTAAGATAAACTCACCTAATTGACAATCCCAGATTGGTTTATGGTCGAATTTAATTCCAATTTTTCTTAACCAATGTAGATCAAATTTGATATTAAATCCTACCAGAATATCACAAGAATCTATATATCCTTGTAGATACATATAGTCTTCCAATGAACCTGGAATATATAGAATCTCTGAGACTTCTTTTGTTTTTATTCCAACACAAACTAATTTATTAGATTGGTCAAAAGGATTGCCTTTATTACTGATAGTTGTTTCTACATCAAGTATTAAGGGTTTCATTTAAAATCTCGATAACGAGCTATCTCCGGTTGGATTAATACGTCCATTCGTCCATGACGTAAGGCTGGGTCACTATCCTCATCACCAGTCAATTTATTCTTAGATAGGTGTAGGAATCGCACATACTTTAATCCCTCGTCATGAACTGTGCCTATACCAAGAATCCAGTCTGCCTCAGCTTGCTTACTTGTATTATGAGTAACAATATTATTCTCTATAATAAACAAATGATCTCCATCAATAGCAATTCCGGCATACTCACCTACTCCTAAAGGAGTAATTTTAAGTCTCGATTTAAGTACATTTTTATGTGTCTTATAATTAGATTTCTTTCTTTTAATCCTAATGGGAATAATCCCTAAATCATTTCCAGATATTGTTACATAGTAATAAATACCTCTTTGTTTAAATGTTGCCATTAGACCACAAGAAAGAGCTAATTCTTTTAGACCATGAGCAATTAGATAATTCTTGTTAGAAAAACTATAATACTCATGTTTCTTAACTACTTTTGTCCCATCAGTATCTAATAGACCTGCTATTAACTGTAACCTCTGCTCTATAGAACTCTGAAAATATTCTTGGGGAATATGTTTATTTCTATATAAATTAAGTTCCTTAAGTTTATTTAAAAAGGGGTGTTTAATACCTTGATGAAACTTCATACGAGCATGTATTATACTTTCTTTCTCAATATATTGAGTGTATGTACATCCCCATTTAGAACTTTCCTCTTTAACTACTTCAACAATCTCAGGGTCTATCGTAGTAATCTCAGCCTTATCCTTCCCGCCATCACCTAACCAAGCTCCTAGAAAATAAGGGTCTATAGGCAAAATAGCTTCTGGAAGGTTATGAGATACCCGATAACCAAAATCAAATTGATTATAAGAAAGAATATTTTTATTAATCTTTCTACCAGATTGACTTTCAAGAGCTAGAATATGAGACTTATTAACAACATAGGTATCTCCACCTATTTTGTGAGAAACAGAAAACATCTCTTCTACCCCATTAGTTGTAGATAAAACTGTTCTTGGTGTATTATCAATACCCATAACTTGTTCTCCTACAGAGATAGAATCAACCCTCTTCCATTTACCATTAAACATCAATACCTTAGTATTTGGTGCTAAACATTTTGCATTGGCAACATTCTCCATAGTGAGATATTTTTTATTCTCTCCTGATACATCTGCCTGACATATACCTATAACGGGACAATATTGTTTTGCCAACTCTCTTGCCCATATGTAAATCGCACCTAGACGTAAATCCTCTCTATCAGCATTAAAGCCTTTGATTTTATCTATCTGGTCAAATACTATGAGAGCAGGGTCAAACTCTTTACACAGCTTCTCAATTTGACGTTTAGTTATTGTTGCAGAGTCTTTAAGTTTAATATTACCTTTAGTATTTTTAATAAATACTTCTTGGCTACGAGGTCTATTGCTATACAACTGAGTCAAATTATAACCTAAAGATGCTTGAACTATACGCACTTTAACTTTTTTACCACCCTCCTCATTATTAAACCATAGGATAGGCTTATCAGTTTGCTCTGCAAAATTTGTTACTTCTGAAGCTAAGAATGTAGTCTTACCTGTTTCTGGGCGAGCAAATATGAACCCAAAGTCTCCTTTTCTAAGACTACCAAGAGACCTATTAAGAGTATTTAGCCGCCAACGTAATCCCTTCTTATGAATTGTTTCATTGTAAAGCTCTTCAATATCATCTGTTACAAATTCATCTTCGTTTGCTTCTTCTTCTATTACATGGATATTTGACATGAAATCGAGAGCATCTGATAAAGGTTTCCTACCTTCTGCCGCATCAATTGCGAGAAGAGATAGATCATATGCTTGCTGCCTCTCGATTGTTTTTTGAATGAGGTCTTGCAGTATGTCCTGACCGACCTCTTCATCTCGTAACCTCTCTACGAGATGTATATAATCAGGACACTCTTGTTGCGCGGAATGGAGATACTCTGGGAAGGTAATGTCTCTGTCATATTTAGACATGAGATTATCCAAGAGCAAATAAAGAGCAGATTCTTCTCTGTCTTCTTTTCTTATTTTTATACTATCTCTATACTTAAAATAATTATCTTTAAGTAATAGTAGTTTAATTAATATTAATATATTATTATTCTCCTTTCAATTAAATATAAATTATATAAATATATTTTAGCACACTTATTTAATCCTGTCAAGGATTTTTTAATTATCTTCATAAGACTTCAAATTACCACAAATTTTACATTGTAGAGTATATCTTATTTTAATAGGTAGGTCTTCTTTTTACTGGTTGTAGATTGTTTTTTGTAAGCCGTCCATTTTTCAAGGGTGTAAACTTCTTGTCCGGTATCTAAATCTCTGAATCCCCACACATCACCTTCGCCTGCTGGGGTATGGACAACCTCTGCGTTCAGATTTTCTATCTCTTCGGCTTGCTTGTGGGGGGGGGGGTAGCGGCATTCCAAGCACATTCAGCAATTTCCCGTTTATTCATGTAAGGGACTTTTGAAAGTAGCATCCACCACCCCTCAAAGGAGTTTTTCCACTCTCTACGTATAGCCTCTGTATCTGTATGGTTAGTCATTTAATTTCTCCTTAATTTGTTCTGTAGTTAATTCCTTTGGGTCTACATCACTGAAAATAGTCCTTGTCCTTAGCCCATATAACGACCCTAATTTAGTTTCTGATATAGCTTCCTTACGTTTATCGGGATCAAGCCATACACATACCTCAATTTCCTTTCCATAAAGGCTGTAAAGCCGTTTAAACCGGTCTTTACCAACAAAACATCCAAATAAAGGCATAGCAGAAAAAACCTTACCAACAACAATAGCTGATACAATATCTTCAACTAATACAAGAATATCACTCTTTCCTAATATATGAAATAAATCTTTGACATTGCCTTTAGTGAACCACTTAGCGTGATTCCCTTCACCAAACCACCTTCCCTGCCATGCAACTAATCCATTATTATCATAAATTGGAAAGAGAAGCCTTTGCTTTTGTTCAGACCAAAGGATATTATTAGAAAATAAATCATTTTTATCTAGGCCATATTGAGACATCCATTTAAGGCATCTATCTGGATATACTATATCAGAATCTTCCGGTAAAGTCAAGTCATATTTATGAAGTTCCTCTATCTCCTTGTATTTGTTGTTAAATGCTGTTATCTTGCTACCAAAATCAACCACGCCATGCCCAGCGTAGCAAAAACTATGACCATCTGAATACACGGCAAGATTATTTCCTCCCCTATCTCGACCATTCTCTGCACATTTTGGACATCTATCATGCTTGATTACATAGTTCATTCATCTACATCTCCTTCAACAATAGTATCATCAATATGAGAAAGGTCTTCTCTATCTACAACTATAACTTCTTCTGAAATAGCACTCGCATTAAAACAATGATTACACATATCAAAATATTCTCCTAAGTCATCTTTACGAGTAGATTCAAAATCACTTAAATTTTTATTGCAACATTTACACCGCATTAGCTTTTTCTCCAAAGAATGTTTCATGTAATAGGTTTTCTTTACTCTTAATCAAGGAAACAAAACCACTGTAGTTATGAACATAACTAATCTCTTTATGCCATTTATTATCTTTTTTCAATACCTTACTCAAAAGAGTCTTTTCTGCTTTAGGTGATAAGATTTCAAAGTAACTATCCTCTGGTTCTTCTAATAAACTAGTATTTTTATAAGAAGCAATTTTCATATAAAAAGTAATGAGACTTATCTTCCACACTGAAGACTGCCAGATTTTATCTGAGATAACCAATAGGGTGTTTTCTTGATCTGTTGGGAAAACTTCTGAAAGTTTTGTTCCAGCTTGTTCTTCTTTATTATGAAGATAAGAGATATTATCTTTAAAATTCTTCATAGAAATATCATTAGGAAACTTTAAAGTTAATTTTAAAGCATTAGCATCAAAAGGAGCCTCTAAGAAGTCGTAAGAAAAACCATAGATTTGAGCTCTTAATTTCTTTTTCTTACTCCATAGACAATCCCCAAGAAAATCACGACACTTAATTGCTAAATGTTGTTGTGTATAAGTATCTTTATTTGTTTCTGCTACAAGAGCAAACTTAATATCAAGAGACTGAAAAATTTCTGCTGCTCCTTTTGAGATTTTTACAATAATTTTTTTAATCATTTTGTAATTCCTTTTCAAGTTTAGCTTTAAGTTTCTTTATTGTGTGTGGAAATAATACTGGACTGGAATTTATTTCTAGTAAGTGGAGTGTTCCTTTTTCATCACAAAGAAAGTCTGCTCCGTAAAAATCTAATCCTATCTTATCATATATTTTCTCAGCGAAATCAAGTAATTGTGGGTGTTTAGTTAAACTAAACATAAGTTTAAATTTAAAATCATGGTTAGGTACAATCTTATCATAGACAGAAATAACCTCATCTCTCCAAAAATTTACTCTATACTCCTTCTCATGAAAAACATATTTAGTCCAAAATAGAGCTGGAGCTTCCTCTAATTCTTCTAAAGTATCACAATAACTTACTCCAATACCATTAGACGAGTCCCCTTTAGCTCTTGCTACAGCATAATGACCGTCCTTTAACCATTTCTTAGCCACATTAATATCTTCTGTAAACTCTAATGTCTTAACAGAATCTTTCAAAAGAGAGAAAACTTTTAATTTATTAATAGCTCTATTAATTCCTTTACGATGATTTATAAAAGAATTAGCTGCTACTGGTCTGGAAAACCCATATCGAATTACAGTATCATAAGCTAAAAAATGCCTATTTTTTGTTTCATAAGGATTTTCTCTATCAATTCCTAGAGCATCTGCTAACTCATTAGCAGAATCCTTAGCTATATCAGGATATAATATAATTGCTTTTTTCATATAATTTTTCTCCTCTAACCAAAGTGGGAATTAAAAGTAGATTGACAACAACTAGGACACATTAAAAATCCTTGTATATACACATGAGACTCTCTTGAGAATTCATGGCAACTATCACACTCTACTAAAGCTCCTTTATTAGGAACCGTATTACTCTCTTCATCTATAATAATAATATTATCTACATAATAAAAAGTAGTTTTACCATCGCTAGAAAGACTTGTATTAATAATTTCTCCAGCACAATTATATTCATGCCTTAAACTACTTGTTAAAGGAGCTTTTTTAGAAGGGATAACTTTAATTCTCCATTTATCTTCATAATCAAGGTCAATATATTTTTTCTCATTAATATATTGATTCTTAAAAATATCTGCTTCAATATAATTTCCTAAGGCTCCTTCTTTACCAATCATTCTACCAGTCCTAAATCTTACAACATCGCCTTTTTTAAATTTAAGTGGTTTATATAACTGCTCCTCTTTATCCTTTAAATATCCTCCATAGCCTCCCCAAGTACTAGAGTACCAATCTTTATAATCTACTTCCTCTTCTGTATAAACTCCCATATTTTCAATATGAAAAGAGAATACTTTTTCTGTTGGAACTTGAACTATTTTTTTAATTTTAATCCCGTTTCTACTTAATATCCACTCAGCTAATTTAGCTTCAGAGACAATAACATAACATAAATTACACTCAATAAGGAAAAGAGGTCTCTCATGATTTCTACAAAAATGTAGTTTTCCTGTTTTAGAATTAAACCAGACTAAAGCAAAAGCTCCATTAAGTTTTTCTAAGGTTTTCTTATATCCAATCTCAGCAATACTATGACATATAGCATGACTATCTACTTCTAAATCAGGATGAAGCTCTTTTTGAGTTCGTAGAGTACCATTATGAATTAGTGTAATATGTTTTACTTTGAATGGATGGGTATTTTTAAAGGTATGTTTTCCTTTAGTAGCAGCACGGTTATGACCAATAACAAAATTTGCTTGTTGATATATTTGTTTGTCTGCTTTTATAAAAGCCTCTGTTTGTAGAAAAGCTGAGGCTGTCATAGCTCCTTTAACAAGTTGAACAGAAGGCTTATATCTTTTATTATTATAGAATATACCTGTCCCATCCATACCCCTTAATTGATCTACAAAAAGCATCTGATTAAATGCACTTGTTTGAAAAGAGGACAGTCCCATCGTTTCTTTTGAAATTATTCCTACTATTCCACACATATTATATCCTTTCCAGATAAGTTTAATTTTAATTCTTTTTTTATAGTCTTCTTCTTTTGAAAGATTGTTTTAGCTTTAGTAATACAAGATTCCACATCAGATTTAAAACTTTTTTGTTCTGTTATTAAATGTACCCAATTACCAAAAACTTCTTTTGCTAACCAATAATAACCCGAAGTTGTATTCATCGTTTGTAAGTGTACATTTAAATCTATAAACCTAGTTTTCTTCGCAAATATCTTTAAAGATATTATTAAATTAATCCAATTTAAAATATAAGTAGTATCCTTTGTCCCCTCCATATGACGAAACTCAACGGTTCCAAATAATTTACTTTCTCCACCATAAATAGGGCAAGTATTTAATCCTGAATATTTATGCATAAAAGTGGGAAAATCTTTCATAGACATTCTATCTAAGCGAGATACAAAATTTAATACTTCTGAAGAGGTGTTGAATAGAGGAACACAATAATTATTATTCCATCTAGCCCCACTAAAATTATATAGACTCTTTTCAAAAACCATGTAAATAGCAAGAAAGACTTTTAATTCCTCTAAAGTAAAATCTCTTACATTTAAATGTACATGAGTAGAACATCTACAAGTAGCTTCTGATTTTTTAATAGAACTAAAAAGTCTTCTTAATTCTATTTCTAAATATTTAGCTTTAATAGGAATAGTAACAAACTCTGCTCCATTATCTTTTAAACTACCATCATTATCATACCTCCAAGTACCTGCTAAAGTTATACCAGATAAAACCTTTTCTACTTCAATTTCTACTCCAACATAAGTTGTATTTGCTCTGATGGGAATCCTACCTCTTAAACCTACATAAGGAGAAAGTTTTTTATAGGAAAATAAATCCCCTAATTTATTTGTTGGTTTTATCTTATTAAATTTAATTTCATTCATTTCTACTTCCTCAGTAAGAATATCTATAACTGAATCTAAAGTCTCATTAGTATTATTTACATAATATGCAAGAGCCTCATTTTGTGACCAAGTAGACTTAATAGTAGGCATCTTTTTTACTCCAATCAATTATCTCTTGTTTAAATCTATTGTCTGTACAAACAACTGTCTCTGAATCTTTAATAAAACCAATCTTCAATGCCCAATAATAAATAAATTTATCTTTAGAAACCCAAATATCTTGTCTTGGATACTTAAAAATTGTTTCTATTTTAGAACCACAAGGGCTATAAAATTGCTGTTTATTTCCTTCTACTAAAAATTGACTATTATAATAAGTAGGACTATAACTCCTAAGCCACTGTCTTTTAGCTGTTTTATAAGTAAGAACCACAAACCCTGTTTCACGATTTATATATACCCCTGCTTCTGGCAACCAAATTTTTAGTGTCTTTACTTCATGATCACAAAGGCTTTTCTCATGAGGTGCAGTAAATAGGCTTACATAATAAATAGTTTGTTCTTCAGCCGAGATATGATTAACAAAAACCAAACTATCATTTATAATTAGATATGTATTATTTAATTTATTTCTAGCCTCTTTCCAAGGGTTAAGTAATTCAAAAAGATTAGTTAATTCTATATTTAAACTCATTTCTCTCCTCTATTTAGAAGGCATATTAATATTAAACTTTTTAATTAAAGACAAAGCTTCTTTCTTGTCCCCTGTATTAATGCAATTCTGAATTCTTTGCCCTAAAGACTTCTGAATAGGCTCTACAAGAAGGGCTTTATCAACAGCATATGCTGTTTGATGACCGACCCAAGAAACCAAAGAGTTTTTAAAAGTCCAGAAATTAGATAAAACCCTATATTCTAAACCATAGCTTTTAGGACGCATAGCTCCAGCTTTTCCATATAAAAGTCTTCGTTTAATTGATTGTGGAGAATCATCTAGAATAACAGAAGGAATTCCAAGAAGTAAATCCATCCATTTAACAACTTCTATAATAGGAGCCTGTGTCCCTACATGAATATGTCCTCCACAAGTACGCAAAGATTTATTTTCAGAAAGAGGTTTTTTATTCTCAACTAATTTCCAAGCATTATAATCAGGTTCACATCCAAAAATAAGGGCATTAGGGTGAGATAATTCTTCTTTACTAAATTCCAGAGCACACTCTTTTGATTTAGTTAAGTTTTGTTTTTTAAGGATTTTATCTGTCTCAATGTTCATATGTTCTACATAAGATATAAACTGACGAACGTCAACACAAGCAGGAATATTATATTCCAAGGCAACATTATCCTCTTGAATAGAGAATCCCTTAGGATGTTCTTTTAATTGTAAAGGTTTTTCTTTAGTCCCTCCAATTTTACCACATATAGCAGAGGGTTTTCCTGTTTTAGAAAGACCAAAAACTTCTATATCTGTTCCAATAGTATCAAACATAAGTACCTTTCTTATTTAAATTCATAATTAATATCTAACTCTTGTATTACTTTATTTATCCACTGAACAAAAGGATGTTCCTTAGTTGTCCATTCAGGATGTGGTTGTATTGCAAGACACTTAGTCTTAGGAAACCAAACCACTTCTGGTGTATCTATAACCTCAAAGTAAGTTTGTTGCTCTTCGTCCCAGATATAAGAAGTATGAGGACTATAAGCAAGGATTTCAAAATCTCCTTTAGGAATCATTATTTGATGATGGTCTGCTGGACACATAGAAATTAAATGTCCATCCTTAACCACAACAATAGAATGACTTTGTTGCTTTGTTTTACTATGTTGCCATAATTTCCCTCCATTAAGAGCACAAAGAAGTTGTGAACCTCGACAAATACCTATAATAGGTTGTCCTTTTTTAATAGCTTCTTTTACTAATAATTCTTCATTAATATCACGAGGAACGTCAGGCTTCTCAGTAAATGAAGAAGGCTCTTCATTGTATAAGTGTGTCCCAATATCTGTTCCTCCCCACAAAATAAGTGGTTTTTTCATTCTTACCTTCCTCTAGCTTTATAATAATCAATCATACTACCAAGCCACTTAATACGCTCTTCACGTAAATCTGTATTTTTAATTGTCTTATAAGGAAAAGAACGTTTTTCAATCAACCAACCCTCATATGATGCACAGCCTTCTAATTGTTGAGATATAAATGAACGAATTTCATCATAAACTGTTCTTTTTATAAGACCTTTTCTATAACAATCCTCTAAATTAATACAAATGTAACTAGAAGTCTCTTTCTTATTTTGAAAGTTTTTCTTAATATACTCAAGAACTTTACTTGGTTTCATAAGAGTTATTTTTATGGTAGATTTATACCATAGCAAACTAAATAAAACAATAAAGGACACTAAACCTAAATAAAAATACATATTTATTTCTCCTTTTATTTAACAAAGGTTGTTACATACTCAATTAAATATATTTTAGGAGCAAAATATATTTTGATTATCTCAAGAGATGCCTTCTTCAACCCCACTAATTGTTTTATTAAGAAGTGTTACAAAAGCTTTAGCTAGATTTTCATTCATTATTTAACCTTTCTATCAGAAAATACAAGAGAATACACCTTTTTTAACTGAATAGCAGAAAGATGTTTACCTGCTACGTGTTTAATATGTTTTGTTTTCTTATTAACACGGATTCGAGTCCAACTTTCCCAACCCTCTCCAAGAAATACATCAGCAAAACCAAAACTCAAATAGATAATTTTCATATTTATTCCTTAATACAAATTACCGTGTTTGAAATAGGCACACGGTACTGCCTCATGACCGACCTCAGTTAATTTTACGAGAATCACAGAATGTAACTAAAGAATCAATTTCTTTTTGTCAAGTACCTAATTTATATTTCATCGTAGTTTAACCTCGTAAGAATATACCCATAAAAGCCTCTTGCATTGCATTAGGTGTAGTGTGGTCAAAGAAGATACGTTTTAATTTTGAATAAGTTACTGGCATAGGTTGTGATACATAACGACGAGGCTCTACTTTTCCCATTACATTTAAGACTCTATCAGACAGAGCAATGACCGACCCATCTTGTCTGTTAAAATTAACATCAATGACATTACTACTTTGTCTCCGATTCATTTTGGCAAATACCTGTGCAGCTCTAGGATTTACTTTACCAATAACATTAAGTATATTCTTTTTCATAATGATTACCTTTTTTTATTTGTTTATCTTTAATATAGGTGATAAACTTACCTTACCGCTTAGACAAAGCTTCTTCATGAGCTAAGTATAAACTTAATACCATACCTTTCCATTTTTTCCACCAAGTTAGAGCTCCTGTATCCATAGCAAAAATTTCCTTGTCAGTAAAAGAATGCCATTGCTTAAAAGTATGTTGCTGACAACCTATTGCAATATGTTTGTTTGTAATAGTTATCTTATATTTCCCACCTGATAATAAGAAAGGTTCTATAGATACCCAAGCATTACCAGATACCTGAGCATTACCAAATACCCGAGCATCACCAAATACCTTAGCATTACCAGATACCCAAGCATTACCAAATACCTTAGCATCACCGTATACCTTAGCATCACCATATACCCGAGCATCACCAAATACCTTAGCATTACCAGATACCCAAGCATTACCATATACCTGAGCATTACCATATACCTCAGCATTACCAGATACCCGAGCATCACCAAATACCTTAGCATTACCAAATACCCGAGCATCACCGTATACCCGAACATTACTAAATACCCGAGCATTACCAGATACCCAATCATTACCAAATACCTTAGCATTACCAGATACCCAAGCATTACCAAATACCCGAGCATCACCGTATACCCGAACATTACTAAATACCCGAGCATTACCAGATACCCAAGCATTACCAGATACCCGAGCATTACTAAATACCCGAGCATCACCGTATACCCGAGCATTACCAGATACCCAAGCATTACCAAATACCTTAGCATCACCGTATACCTTAGCATCACCGTATACCTTAGCATTACCAAATACCCGAGCATTACCGTATACCCGAGCATCACCAAATACCTGAGCATTACTAAATACCTGAGCATTACCAAATACCCAAGCATTACCTTCTTGAGATAGGTTCTTCTCAGACTCTACAAATCCGCCGTAGTCACCTTTCTTTACATTACCAAAGTCTTTCAGGGCTTTTATTCTAAATAGCTTTGTGTTTTCTACATAAAGAAAGACCCTTTGTTCTAAGCTGTACTTATTCATATATTAATTTCCTTTTTATTAAGAATCTCTGCTTTTATCACATAAATAGGATGGATAAAATCCGCTATAAAATTATGTTCCCCACTATAAAAGTAATAAATAGAGGCTTTATTAGTATGTGATGACCGATTAAAACCTCATACGAGATTGCTGTAGATATTCTTCTTTAACAGATTGATACCATTTATTATGAGTATCAATAATTTGCTGGTTTGTTGCTGTTGGAGTTGTAGTTTTCATTTTATTTCCTTACTAAAAAAAAAGATGATATGAAATACTTTCATCATATCATCCCATTACTTATTGTGCTGATGCTGGTTTTGTTGTAGGTTCTACCTTGATAGAATCAATTAATTTATTGATTCCTGAAAGCAATTCACCATGCTCTACTGATACCTGTTCACCTGCTTGTTTGCGGTCAGCAAATTTATCAGCTTTATGTATAATACTATTCAACATTGCAAGCAAGTCAATTTTAGCATTGAGCTTTTTAGCTGGTGTCAATTCCCAATATGGAGTTGAGTCAGCCTTAGCCATGATAACATCATGCATTTCTGTTTTAATGTCTTGCTTATTGCGATAGACAATATCACCCTTCTTAATTTTTAGTTTACCAAAATGACAGAGCCAGATAGCGTCTCTATGATGGTCGTGTTTACCACCGAGAGCTTCAATCAAGCGTTGTGCAAAGCCGTTATTGCCATGAAGGATGGATTGAGAGATAGCAAAAAGACCCGCCTCATGCACTGATTGAGCAAGAGTGTTAGCTTTGCTAGTAATTTGCTTGATTGCGGTAGTAAAACCTTTTTCTGTCATAGGTTTTTTAGTTGGAGTATTCATAATATATATTTCCTTTCTAAGTTATTGAAATGATACAAAGAATCTAAGCATATAGATACTACTTAGAATATAAACACACTACAAAGCAAATTATAATAAGAGGGTGAATTACAGAGCGATTGCCTGTAATGTGCTTATATTCTACCCCTCGTTAAGTGTGAGTGTGTATTAATGTGCTATCCCATAAATACAGATAACCCACTGAAGGGTATAGTTTTATCTGCTGTCACATAATCATACTAAATTAATCAGGTTAGATTATCACAGATAAGATATTGATTGTTAAAGAATAAATCTATCCGCCATCCTCGAAAGGTGCGTTCTATTTTGAAGTGAGTGAGTGCTTACTCTCAGTCAGCATACCGCCATATATAGCTTTAGACACCAGACGACAGATAGCTGTCAGGTTTTGAGCGTAGCAAGGGCTTGACTGTTAAGAGGAATGGAAGCGATAGACGCAGTTATCCCCCACAGATTCGCAGATTCACAGGTTGGCTGCACATAGGGCAACCTCTCCATAGAATCGGATAGATTGTTAAAGAACGAGGGCCAACAAGGGCAATGGGATAGAAGCAATCCCCATGCCAGAATTGTAAGTGTTTGATTTTATTATATATTAGATAAAGCTAATGTATTTTTATTCTCAGAAGTGGGAATATAATGTCTCAACAATGAGAATACAAGGGCTAAGTCATTGATTCTAAAGGTTCTCATAATTGGGAATGAGTTATCAATAATGAGAATGAATGATAAGTGATTGATTAATATAGAGTAATAAGATAATTATTATGTGAGAATATGATTATATTGTAATACACCATAAAATATAAAGCAATAATCATGCCAATTGAATTGATTAATTTATTATATAATGATATTCTAATAGGGGTATAGGGGGGATAGGGGTATTACTTATTATATTGCATTACACCAAAATAAAATCTAATAAAAATTATGAGAATCGGGATAATAAAATAGATTGAAACTCAGTGCTCGGTGTGTTATCAAAGATAATAATTTACACACCTCGCTTAGTTTTACTTAGATACAGATATTTATTTTCATTTACCTATTGACTTTCTCTTTAAAATATGGTATAATATACATGTAATAAAGATTAATTAAAAACAATATATAAAAAAACATATATATTATACATACCCTTAGGAGAACTATATCTTTAAAAAGATAAAACTTTACTCTTGGTGTTTCTATCTCTACTCTTTCAAGGACATACCTCTTGTCTAAAATAAATTTAAGTAAATTTCACCCGCTAATGCGGGATGAAAGAAATATTATGAGAACTACCTCTCTCTTCTGGGAGACTAAGCGAGAAGCTAATCCTGAGTTTGCTCCTATGTACACTCTACGTCATGATGATTATACTGTTGGAGACAAGACTTACATCTCTATGAAAAAGATATATATGTCTTACGATCACATCCCCGGCTTTGAGTATGACTTTGCTATGGATGTGTTTGGTTCTTGGGAGCATTGGGAGAAGATTACTCGTTCTTCCTTTCGCTCCCATATTGTTGCTTGGAGAGAAGAGCTTGATGTACGTCTCAAAGCAGAGGCAATGAAACAAATGATTTATGCAAGTAAAGGTGATGACGCTCGTGGTGTTGCTGCTGCTAAATACCTTGCTGATAAAGGATACGTTCCTAAGAAAGTTGGGAGACACTCTAAAGCTGAATTAGAAAGAGAACGTAGAATTGAAGCTGGAGTAAATAAAGACCTAGCTGATGATATGGAACGACTAAACCTTCATGTAGTAGCTAAAGGAGTTAAATAGATGGTAACAAGAAGTGTTAATGATATTGTTGAAACACAAATACAGACAGCAACAAAAGATGCTGCTGTTTTAGTAAATGGGGCTACACTGTTTACAGTAACAGGTGGCCCTATTCTTATTAAAGAACTTGCTGCTGTATGTATTACAGATAATGATGCTACAGCTTCTACTCTACAATTTAGTGCTGATGGTGATGATGGTAGTGCTGTTACTATCTCTGGAGCAAGTGCTTCTTTATCTAGTAAAACTGCTGGTACTATTGTAGCAACAGTTCCTGGTACTCTTGCAACAGCTCTGGCTGTATATAATAATGGTATTGGTATTACTGGAACAGTAGATATTGTTGTCCCCGCAGGTATTATTACTGCTGTAGTAGGTGTTGGTTCTACAACAGGAACTTGGAAGATTGTAATGAGGTATCAACCACTAACCGCAGGAGTATCCGTAAACTAATGGCAGTTATAACCCCTATTCAAACTAACCCTATAGATGGTAATAGTGAATTCATGTTGGTGTCTTGGCCTAATATGGCTAATGGTGATACAGGAGCTCCTTTTATTCTAGCTCAATATGCCGATAGGTCTGTTCAAGTTGAAGGAACTTTTGGTGCAGGAGGCTTAGTAAATATTGAAGGAACAAATGATACTGTTAATTGGGCTGTTCTTAATGATCCGTTTAGTAATGCCATTGCAATAAGTACTTCTCAGATAGAAGCTGTGACAGAGCTTGTTGTCCAGATACGTCCTAATGTTGCTGGAGGAGATGGTACAACTAACTTGACAGTTTCAATGTTAGTGAGGAAAAATAAATAATGCAAAATCATCAACTAGCAATGCAAGAGATTGAGAAATTTGTTCGTGTCTTCAAAGCTTTTGATGAAGCTAAGAATGCTCTAGCTTCTCTTGCTTCTTTAGACCAGAATGTTTCTGAACTTGAGAAACAAAAGAAGATTTTAATTAAGCAACTAGAAGATGAAAAAACTTTACTTGAAAAATTTAAAGCTCAGTCTGATAATGAAAAGAAAAGAATTATTTCAATACATGAAAAAAGACTTTCTACTCTAGAAGAGACTTATCTGACACAACAAGAAGCTTTAGAAAAAGAATTTAAAGAAACAAAACAAAAGCAACAAGAGAGTTTAAGAAAGTTAAAATCAAAAGTAGAAAAAGAGCAGGAGAATCTAGTTACATTACAAAAGAAATGTGATGATAAAGAGAACCAACAGAATAGTTTAGAAATTAAATTATCACAAACAAGAGAGAAGTTTCGCTCTCTTCTCAATGAGTAGATAATGGCTATTACAATCTCCGGTGGCAAAATAAACATCGGCACTCCATATGCCAGTGGTACTGCTACGTCTGGAACATCCACATCTATTACTGACACGGGTGCAGCATGGACAGCCTCACCCGCTACAGCATCACTTGAACGTCGTATTGTATGGATAACTGGTGGAACAGGATCGGGGCAAAGTAGGGCTGTTATAAGTAATACTGGTACTGTCGCTAATATCCACCCTTCCCATCCTTGGGATACAAACCCTGATAACACATCTACCTACGCATTTGGTTATGACGTTACTGACATTCAAGCTGCTGGATACGGAACGTGGGAAATTGGAGTTGCAGAACGCTCATTACGAGTTCCGACTTATGGAATACATATAGCTGCTACAGGGTTTTTAGGGCAAGTTGGTGGTGCAATACACTTTACTACTTTGGATAAAACCTTTTCCGGCGATCAGGGTGGCAAGGTGCAGTTCGGACGTTTATCAAGTGGTCGCGGGGTGGAAGGGGTAAGAATAACCTCTGGTAAGAATACTTCAACAGCTTGGATTTACTCAGCCTTGCGTTCAGAGGGTCGTTTCTATGGATGTTCACTACTCGTACTAAAACAGCCTGCGGAGAAACATTTAATAGCTTGGTACACCGCACTTGCTAAAGATGGCTGTGAATTTATTGATTGTGCCTGTACAGATTTTCCGGTTTGGTTATATCCAAATGATTCAGCTTCATATATGAAAATATCTTCCCCTTTCGGAATTGCTATTGAGCAGGGGCAGGATGCAGATAATATAACGCTAGTGGATGCTTCTGTCACGCCAAGTGAAACGGTTGCAATGCAAGGCCAAGATATAGTTGACATGTCTGTAAATGGTATTCCCGTTGGGGATACGCCATTTCAGATAATTCTATCTAATTATGTAAACACTTATGGCTCGGTGTACTTCTGGAATTTAACTACAGATGAAGCAAACTATTTGCACAATGTTTTTATGTGGATGCGTTTCACAGGCTATAAAGATGGTTATTTAGACGGTTATATAGGTAACACTGTTGATATAACTATTACCAACAGTTCGTCTGTTGGCATACAAGATGTTCAAATAAGGGTTGCAGACACAAACGGCAATGATGTAATTGTCACAGGTAAAGCAGGTTCACCGGACTATGAGCCGACTTTTGGCACGATAGCCACAGATTCAAATGGTACATATACTGGCCCTTACGGGACAAGTGAAGGGATGTTCATCATTCGCAACAAGATTGAATGTGCGAACCCAACACACACTTGCCAAAACTCGATAACGATAAGCTCTGCTAATCCAGCTATCGTCACTTACACTGGAGCTGATGTTTATACAAGTGGGGGCGAGCTTGTTATTCATACTACCGGCGCAATTCCTACAGCTATCCCAAATGATACGGTTATTTATGTTAAAACGGGGACATTAAACACTACAGCCAACACATTCCAAGTTGCATTGACCCCTACCGGAACTGCTTTAGACGGTGCGGGAACTCAGTCCGGCACGCATTTAGGACAAGCATACAATGCAAGCTATGATAGAACGTGTTACCGGACAGCAGTTACCAATACAGATTATTCGCCTTTTTCCTTAACAATGAGGAAGTAAGGATATGTGTTTCAGACTGTTGCAAGGGATTGGAGTTCTCGTTCTGTAGAAACAAATGGTATGGCTGATAATAATTTTGTCGTAGCATCGGAAGCGACGGCGGCGGCATATACCGGAATCACCATAACAGGAAGTGCAAAGACAATTGTGCTTTCTGGCGCAAGGACTTTGCAAGAGCTTTATGATTACTCTCAAGATTTGGGCGCAACCGCAGCGAATTTACAATATACAGAGCCTTTAATAACACCTGACGGAATCAACTTCACACTAAGTACAGGTTGGTCGTTAACCCCTGAACTCTATCTTGATTATCAATCAGGGAGGGTGGCAGGCGGTACGATCATTTACCCAACAGCAGGAGTGTACTCTCCGACACTAGGTACTTGTACTATATCTTTCGGAGCAGCGTCAGGCTCTTACACATTAAGTAGTGCGGACTTCACTGGAACACAAACCCTAGTGAACACAGGCGGCGGAAGTCTTACTGTGTATTTACCTGCTGGCACGACTTATGTAAACACAGGGCCAAATATCACAGTGGTATTGGGCACAGTTGCAATCACTGCACCTAACCTAGCAGACGGGACTAAAGTTCGTTTATATAACGTGACAGATACAGTCGAGATTGAAACAGCAATTGTTTCTGGTGGTGCGGGATATATAAACAACTATGCTTTTACATCGGATTTCACAGTCAGGCTTGATGCGACATACCAAAGCGGAACGAGTGCTTATGAGCCTATTGTAAATTCAACGGGGGTTGTAACTACTTCTGGCTATACGTTCTTGGATACACAAACTGCGTGGGCGGCTTATGACTCTTGGGCTAAAGATGGTTCAACTATCACAGGGCTTACAGCTGACACTGTTGGTCATATTGAGATTGATATAAACGACCCTGATGGACAAATGGAAAAAACGGATATTGGCGCGTGGTACGCATATCTAATTACTACTGACAACGGTATCAGAAATTACATAGGGGCTATCACCACACCAGCTTTGAATTGGATAATGATAAATGAAAGTGTTGTAAATTTACTGTTGGATAATATAAATACAACAACGCCAGTAAGATTCACTGACCTTGATGTACGTCTATACCGTTCTGATGGCAGTAGTTTAGTAGCCTCAACAAGCGGATCAATTCAGAACGATTGTAGTGCTAATTCTTTTATAGCTAATGCTGCTACTATTGAAACAGGAGTAACTTCAATTAAAACCAAAACAGATAGTTTGACATTTACAGTTGCAGGAGAAGTGGATGCTAATACAGTATCAATGAATGATGCAGAAGTATTAGGTACAGGAGCTTCTGGAGATAAATGGAGAGGAGTTTAGTTTAATGTTTGATGAAAACTCCTTTAGTACAAACTCTTTTGACACAAACTCATGGTATTTTAATATTGTAAGTGCTGCTATTAATGCAGCTCATTGGATGATAAATAAAAGAAGGAGAAGACTTTAATGCCCTTTATGACAAATGGGAAAAGAGATTATAAAAAAGAGCTTGCTTGGGAGCACAAAAAGAAGCCTAAGCGGGTTAAGCAACGAGCACAAAGAAATGCTGCTCGTAAAAAAGCTGGACTAAAAGTAGGAGACCCACGACAAGCTGACCATAAAAAAGAGCTCTCTCGTGGAGGTTCAAATAAAAAAAGTAATATCAGAATAGTTTCTGCTAAGACTAATGCAAATAAAGAGGCATCACGTAAAAAAAGGAAGGCTAAATAATGGCAAAACTTATTCTAACTGATATTGCAGGAGGCTTTCAACTTGTCTCTGCTTATAATGCAAATAATACTCTAATAGAAACGGCGTTAGAAAACACTCTTTCTCGTGATGGGACAGCTCCTAATCAGATGAGTGCTGCTCTAGATATGAATGGAAATGAGATTCCTAATCTTGGCCCTCCTACGACTTCCTCAAGTGCTGCTAGATTATCAGACATTTCAGATGTAGATGCTACAGGAGCAGCTTCCGCAGTTCTTCGAAGCGATTTGGGAGCTTCTAGTGGTTCTTCTTTAAGTGGTTTTCTTCAAAATGGAGCCGGTGCAATAGCGAGAACATTACAAGATAAAGTAAGAGACACGCTAAGTTTCGCGGATTATGTGACTTTGAGTGATGCAGACCACACAGTAGCATTGCAGGCTGTAATAGATTATGCCTCGGCTAATGGCATACCTATTGTTGATAACACGGGCAATACCTATATTGTAGGAGATTCTGGCTCAACCATTTCAGGAAGGGCTTATGGGTTGTTACTCAAGAGCGACTTGGATATATCAGGTTCTTTTACATTTAAAGCAAAAGATGCTTCTGAAATTGATGTAATCAACACCGATAGAGCCGCGTCGGTAAGTAATGTTTCATTGAAAGACTTTACAATTGATGGGAATGAGGCAAATCAAACTAATAGCGGGTTTAATCTGTGGGCGTTTGACATCACAAATTTTGACCTTGATATTACCTCCATAAATCCCGGAGATTGGGGTATTCGCATTCAGAAATGCAATGAGGTAGACATTCATAACACCCGTTGTGACCACAGTGCTGAAAGCAACTCTGACGGCATTCACTTTATTGATACTATTAATGTAGTTGGTGGTGAAATTTACATTAAAACATTAGGTGATGATGCTTTCATTATTGAGGCATTAGGCCAAGATGTCTATAACTACTCAATTGGGAATATTATTGTACAGGCTCCGACATCCGCTGTGTCTGCTGGTAAACGTGGTGTTCTGTTATTGCAGGATGTCGCAGTAGCAACGGGAGCAAGAACTATATCCAACATTTCAATTGGCAATGTTGTCGCTAAGGACTGCGTAGGTCAAGCTGTGATTTTACAGGGAGCAAGTTATTACAATATTGACATAAATTTTACTGTTGATGCGTGTAGTAATGGATTGTATTTAATCCCCGGAACCTTGGCTCATGCTGGAACACTTACCCACTGTTCATTCGAGGGCATTATAAGTAACACCACTGACACAGGAGTCACTACCTTGGAAACATATGGGACGATAAGCGATAATAATATTGATGTACAGGTTGTAAATCCTGCTGACAATACAAATGGAGTAAATTTGAGAGGGGACACTTGGAGTGGTCGTATTGTGGTTGATTATGACCCTAATGGAACTAAAGTAACTCCATTAATAGGAATAAATGTATATGGCACGGATAATTCCTTATTTGTATCTTCTAAAGATGCTAATAATAATTTATATTTACAAGGGACGGCTGATAATAACAACTTTAAACTTGGACATTTAAAGGGCGGGGTGACTACTGACCTAACTCTTCTTGCTGGTTCACAAAATAATACTTTCACAGGAGGTAGAATCGCTGGAACTATTACAAATTCAAGTGGTGATACAAGTAATAAGTTTGTCAATGTAAGAGGTGCTTCTGATTATGCTGCTGGTTCAGTAAATATGACAACTGAGGGAGATGGTACTGCTGTAATAGCACATGGTTTGGGTAGTACACCACAATTTGCACAAGTCACTGGAAGACATCCTGGAGTAGATTACATTTTCAATGTTATTGCTCTTGATGCTACGAATATTGATGTTCAAGTATATGATGCTTCTGCGGGTGCAGTAGTAACGGCTGGGATATATAATGTTTATTATGATGTTAGATTATAATGCAAAGAGCTGTTGAAAATATTAAACACACAGTAGATGCAGTCTCAGTAACAACTGTAGGAGTAATTTGGCTGGGAGATTTACAACTCATTACAGCAACTATTGCTGCTATTCTTACTGGGGTTTGGACTGTAGGTCGTCTTGTTGAGATGTACACAGGAAAAAAGATTCATGAGTTGAGGAAGAAGATTCCTAAGAATGAATAATAAAATACAACTAATAAAAGAGAAGGCAGAAAATGATCTACTTTCTTTTATTAGGTTAGTAGCTCCTCATCTCTTACTAGGTTCTATTCATGAAGAACTAATTAGCTGGTGGAATAGAGAAGATGCAAAAGCAAATCAACTTGTTCTTCTTCCTAGAGGACATCTTAAAAGTAAACTAGCTGCTTATAGAGCTGCTTGGTGGATAACTAAACACCCAGAAACAACTATTTTATATGTGTCTGCTACAGCAGATTTAGCAGAAAAACAGTTATATCAAATAAAACAAATTCTATCTTCTAAGATATATAAAAGATATTGGCCTGAAATGATTGACCCTGAAGAGGGTAAGAGAGAAAAATGGGCTGTAGCTGAAATAGCCATAGATCATCCTAAAAGAAAGCTTGAGGGTATTCGTGATGCAACTTGTAAGGCTGTTGGTCTCACCTCTAATACTACTGGCTTTCATGCTGACGTTGTTGTTCTTGATGATATTGTTGTTCCTACTAATGCTTACACAGAAGAGGGACGAAGTAAAGTCGCATCGGCATACTCTCAATTAGCTTCTATTGAGAATCCAGAAGCTCAGGAATGGGTTGTTGGTACTAGATACCATCCCAAAGATATTTATGATACCATGATTAATATGAAAGAGGAAATCTTCGATGGGGAAGGTAATTCGATAGATGAAGATGATTTATATGAACTCTTTCAGCAAGTTGTAGAAATTGACCAAGAATTCCTTTGGCCTAGGCAAACAAGACCAGATGGAAAATCCTTTGGATTTAATCTGGAAATTCTTGCTAAGATAAAAGGAAAATATGTTGACTATACACAATTTTATTCTCAATATTATAATAATCCAAATGCCTCAGAAAACTCTAGAATTAATTCAGACAAGTTCCAGTATTATGAAAGGTCTTTTCTCGTAAATAGAGAGGGAGATTGGTTTTTCCGAGATAAAAAATTAAATGTCTATGCAGCGATTGACTTTGCTTTCTCTATGAAGAAAAAGGCTGATTACTCTGCTATTGTTGTAGTTGGTGTAGATCATCAAGGTAACTTCTATGTTTTAGATATAGATAGATTTAAAACAGACCGAATTGTTGAATATTTTAATCACTTAGTAAAAGCTCAACAGAAATGGGGTTTTAGAAAAGTTAGAGCAGAAGTTACTGTAGCTCAACAAACTATTGTAAAAGAATTAAAAGAGTCTTATATTAAACCAAATGGACTTCCATTGTCTGTAGATGAGTATCGTCCTAATAGACATGAAGGACAAAAGGAGGAAAGGCTCAGTGCCATTCTAGAACCTAAATATGATAATTTACAGGTTTGGCATTATAAAGGAGGAAATTGTCAAACTTTAGAAGAAGAACTTACAATGGTTAGACCTCCACATGATGATATTAAAGATAGTTTGGCAAATGCAATATCCATAGCTATTATTCCAAGAATAAATTTTGGTATGATGTCTTTAGGTGACAATGTTGTTACTCACAAACGTTTTGGCGGCGTTGCTTTCAATTAGAGGAAATTAAATGGCTGGTAAAATAGCACAAATCGAAGGAATACTTACACCAGATAATATGGCAAAACAACTTGTTATGCTCTATGATAACTGGTATATGCAAAGAGGTGTTAAGGATGCCGAAGCAAGAGAGCTTCGTAATTATCTTTTTGCTACAGATACAACAAAGACAACTAATAGTAAACTTCCTTGGAAAAATAAAACAACTATCCCTAAGATAACTCAAATCAGAGATAACCTTCATGCTAATTATATGGATGCTTTATTTCCGAATGATTCTTGGTTAAAATGGGAAGGATATAGTAAAGACGCTGTTATCAAAAGTAAACGTGTTGCTATTGAAGCTTACATGGGAAATAAAATTCGAGAGAGTGGTTTTCGTGAGTTTGTTAGTCAAGCTCTTTATGATTATATTGATAATGGAAATGCTTTTGCTGAGGTTATCTGGGTAACAGAGAAAACAAAAGATGTTGAAGGGAATGATGTTCCTGTATATATTGGGCCTAAAGCTGTTCGAGTTTCTATGTTTGACCATGTATTTAATCCAACAGCAATGTCTTATAAAGAAGCTCCTAAGTTTACAAGATATTTGAAGTCTCTAGGAGAGATTAAGAAAGATATACAAAGTCGTCCAGACTTACAGTTTAAAGAGGATACTTTTAACGCTCTCTTTGAAATACGAGGACAATTATCTAGTTTTAAAACAGAAGATATTGCTAAAGCAGAGTCTATGATGATAGATGGCTTTGGTTCTCTACAAGAATATTATCAATCTGGTATGGTAGAACTCCTTGAATTTGAGGGAGATTGGTTTAATATTAATACAGGAGAATTAGAAGAAAATAGAATTATCACTATTGCAGATAGGACTCATATTTTAAGAAATATTCCTAATCCTAGTTGGCTTGGTTCTGCTAATAAAGCTCATGTTACTTGGAGAGATAGACCAGACAATCTGTATGGAATGGGGCCACTGGATAATCTAGTAGGAATGCAATATCGTTTGGATCATCTAGAAAATATTAAAGCTGATGCTCTTGATATGACTATACACCCGCCTAAGATTCTTAAAGGACAGGTAGAACCTTTTGAGTGGGGGCCAGATGCAGTAATTCAACTTTCTGAAGACGGAGATTTTACAACACTACCTCCTGAATCAGCAGCTTTTCAAGTAAATAATGAAATAGCATATCTACTTCAATTAATGGAAGAAATGGCTGGTGCTCCTAAAGAAGCAATGGGTATTCGTTCTCCCGGAGAGAAAACAGCCTTTGAAGTTCAAAGTCTTCAGAATGCCGCTGGTAGAATTTTTCAAAACAAAATCAATAAATTTGAAACTCAATTTATTGAGCCTCTTATTAATATGATGCTTGAAACGGCTAAACGCTATATGGATACTACAGATGTTGCTAGAGTTATTGATGATGATTTAGGAGTTATGGATTTCATTAGTATAACTAAAGAAGACATTACTTCACGAGGGAAACTACGTCCTATAGGAGCTAGACATTATGCTGCTAGAGCGCAATTAATGCAAAACTTAGTTGGTGTCTTTAATAGTCCTGTTGGAAATATTATTGCTCCACATATCTCAGCTAAGAATATGGCTAAAATGATAGATGAATACATGGGTTTTGAACAATTTAGTTTTATTAAAGATAACGCTGCTGTATTTGAAGGCAAAGAAACACAACAGTTAATGAATCAAGCACAATCTTCTGTTGAACAAGAGTCGATAACTCCTGTTGAGGAAGGATTACTCCCAGAAGAGTAATTTTCTCTTGACAAAACAAGAAAAGTATGATATAATAGACATTATATGATTAATATTTTAAATCAAGAAGATAATAAATTAACTAAAGAAGAAGTATATCTTTTCTTAATTAAATTTCTTAAAGAAGAACTAGCTATTTCCACAAGAAATAGTCTTAGTGAAGAAAGTTTTACTTTACCTAGTTGGTCTGAATACCAAGCATTCCAATTAGGACAACAAAAAGCTTTATCCAAGATTCTTAAATTAATACCTGACCAAGGAAAATAATGACAGAACCGACAATTTTTGATAATCAGGAAACCCTTCCTGAAGATAAACCAACTGTAGTAGATACTCCACCAGCACCAACTATTCCACAAGAACTTGTTGAGCTTGTAGGAGAAGGAAAAAAATATGCAACTTTAGACGAAGCTCTTAAATCAGTTCCTTATGCACAGAAGCACATTGCTAACATGAAGACGGAACTAGCTGCTGCTAAGCAAGCAGCCGAAGAAGCAAAAACTGAGCTCGAAAAAAGACAAACCGCAGAAGATATTCTTAATGAAATTAAGTCTGGAATTAATCCTCAAGAGAAACCCTCTGGAGATTCATTAACTCAAGATACAGTAGAACAAATAGTTTCCAGTGTTCTTTCAAAGCATGAGCAAGAGGCTGTTACTAAAGCTAATTCCCAAAAAGTTGTCGAAGCTTTTGATAAACAATTTGGTGAAAAAGCGGAAGAGGTCTATACTGCTCTAGCACAAGAAGCTGGTCTAAGTGTTCAAATGATGAATCAACTAGCTGCAACATCTCCTCAAGCTATTTTTAAAATGGTTGGTTTTGAGCAAAAAGAAACCCCTGCCGCTAGGATACAGCCAACAGTTAATACTGATGCTGTAAAACCTAGTGATAATAGTAATCTTTCTGCTAGAGTCCCTGTTGGGGCTAGCACACGAGAAGTGACTGAACGATGGAGAAATGCAGGAAAAAAAGTAGGAAAACAAACTTAATTTTATAAGGAATAAGTTATGTCTCAAAATACAACTAATACAACTGCTTTTATTGAAGCACAACAATACTCGCAGTTTATTTCAGAGAATCTTCCAGATTATCTCTTGCCTGAAGGTATGTGGCGAGATGTATCTGACTTTGGTTCTGGTACAACTCTTAATATCAAAACAGTAGGTACAGCTACTATTCAAGACGCTGCTGAAGACACTCCTTTGGTATTCAATCCAATTGATACTAGTACAATCACTCTATCTATTACAGATTATGTTGGTGATGCTTGGCGCGTAACAGATGATCTACGTGAGGATGGTTCTCAGGTAGACTCTTTGATGGCTATGCGAGCTATGGAATCGACTCGTGCCTTAGCAACAAATCATGAAAGCCGTTTCTTTGCTGTAGCTAATGCTGCTCAAACTACTGCTGATGTAAATTTAATTAACACCCGCCCTCACCGCTGGATTGCAGGTGGTTCTGGTGTAACAACTCGTCTAATGTCTATTAGTGATTTTATTGCTATGAAATTGGCATTTGATAAAGCAAATGTACCTGCTGGTGGTCGTATTGCTATAGTTGATCCAATTGTTGAAGCTACTTTGAATAGTCTAACTAATTTGGTCAATGTAAGTAATAACCCAATGTTTGAAGGTATCGTCAATGAAGGTTTTGCTCGTGACCATAAGTTTGTTAAGAACATTTTTGGTTGGGATGTTTATACAGCAAATCATTTGCCTGTATTGACAGCAACTCAAGCAATTAATGCTTCTTCATATGGTCTAGCTAATACTACAGCACAAATTGGTGATGTTGCTAATATCTTTATGAGTGTTGCAGATGATGGTACTAAACCTATTATGCATGCATGGCGTAGGTCTCCTAGCACTGAAGGTTGGCGTGACCCTGATAATCGTGGTGATAAGTTCCAAACAACTTCTCGCTTTGGTTTTGGAGCACAACGAGTAGATACTCTTGGTGTTATTCTGACAAGCGGTTCTACATACTAATCTAAAGGAGAAATAAACTATGTCTTTTGAAACAGATTCCCTTCGTGGTGTAAATGTACCTTATGGGGTACGAACAACAGATAGTCATTTTGGTGGAAATCAAGGAGACGAAGTAGTTAAGTATCTTTCAATTGAATTTACTGCTCCTTCTACAGGTATCGCGGCGGCTGCTTGGGCTATTGATGGTTTGGATGCAATTATTCCATCAGGTTCTGTCTTTAAATCAGCAGATGTTGTTGTTGAGACAGCTTTTGACGCTTTAACTGCCCTAACAATTGGAACTTATTTAGCTTCTGACGGCACTACTGCTGTTGATGCAGATGGTTTGGTTACAGCAGTATCTTCTGCACTAGCTACTATTGATGCTGATGGAGATCGTTTGGTTGGTTCTGGTGCTCAGTTGGCAACTGGTACAGCAGGTCTTGGTGCTACTACAGCAGACACAGTTATTCGTGTTTTATATACAGGTAGTGCTCCTACTGTAGGTAAGGCTCGCTTGCTTGTTTCTTATATTGTACCAACTGCTTAATCTAACGTAACTTAAATAGGGGCTCTGTGTAACAACAGCAGCCCCTTTTTAACATAAAAATGGAGTATAATAAATGGCTGTCCAGCATGATGTAATACAAGACCCTTATATACATGAACCTAAAGGAGCTTCAACTGCTTCTGCTGGAGAAATCTATATATCAGATGGACTAGGCAGTGGGTCTTGGGCTCTTCCAAGTACTGACGGAGTGGGAGCTGCTATCTCTTTAGGTAAAACTACTAATAATACAGCAGCTACTACAATCACAGCTCTAGATACTTATTACCCTGTTGCCGGAACATTTACTGAAGAAGATGCTGTTGGTATGACAACAACAGTAGCTTCAGGAAGGATTACTGTAGTAACTCCGGGAAGTTATCTAGCTTCAGCAAGTCTTTCTATGATAAGTTCTAGAAGTACTGCGGTTGTTTGTTTTACTATTTTAGTTAATGGTGTTCAAGTAGGCCCTAGAATAAGACGGAAAATAGGTACTGGTTCTGATGTTGGAGCTCTTACAATACATTCTTTTCTCCCTACTTTGAGTACAACTGATTATATACAAATTGGAGTTACATTTTTAACTGGTGAAGGAGGTGTTGCTGGAGATACTGTTACCATAGAGAATGCTTCTCTTATATCTAAATTAGAAATTTCTGTATAATGGCTAAACAAACTTTACTAGATATTACTCAAGATATACTCTCCGATATGGAAAGTGATGAAGTAAATTCTATTACAGATACAGTAGAATCTCTTCAAGTCGCTCAAATAATTAAATCAACTTACTATAATATTGTTGATGGTTTAGAATGGCCTTGGCTAAAATCTCTCTATACTCTAACAGGATTAGGTGATGTAACTAAACCTAGCCATGTACAAATACCAGAATTAGTTATTGAAGTACTTTGGGTTAAATATAATAAAAGAACATCAACAGATACATTTGATAGATTTTCAACTGTTACATATAAAACACCTTCAGAATTTACTGCTTTGTGTGAACAACGATTATCTGATGCTCCAACTGTTACAGTAGTAACAGACCCTTCAGGACTATCTTTAAATATTCTTAATAATACTGCTCCAACATATTATACATCTTTTGATGATAATTATATTGTTTTTGACAGTTTTGATTCTGCTGTAGATAGTACTCTTCAAACTTCTAAGACACAATGTTTTGGGAAAAGACATCCTGCTTTTACTTTAAGTGATACTTTTACTCCAGATTTGCCTGTTCAAATGTTTACTTATTTATTGAATGAGGCTAAAGCTACTTGTTTCTCTACACTAAAGCAAACAATTAACACAAAAGCAGAACAACACTCAGTCTCCCAACGTCGTAGAATGTCTCAACAAGCTTGGAAAATTAGTAAAGGTATTAAATACCCTAATTATGGGAGGAAGTAAATGGCTAAGATTACAAAAGAAATTGCTATTGTGAGAGATTCTAAAACAGGGTTATGGAAAATGCAATTCACTACTGGTGGAGAATTACCACAAGCCCTCACAGGATTATTTACAACGGAACAAAGAGCTAGTATAGTTAAACAATCTTTTTTAGAAAATAGAAAATAATGCCTAAAGTTGTTTCAGAAAAGAAATTTGTCTCTTTTATAAAAGGGTTTGTTACTGAAGCAAGTCCTTTAGCATATCCTGAGAACGCTTCTTTGGATGAAGATAATTTTGATTTACATATGGATGGCTCTAGGTCTCGTAGACAAGGAATAGATTATGAGAATTCTTACTCATTAACAGCTACAGGAATATCAGAAACTATTTTAAAATCTAGTAAGCAATCTTTTCATAAATGGGATTTTCCTGGAGGGTCAACATCAAAATCTATAGGTGTTGTTAGAGCATACAATAAACTTTGGTTTATTAATATGCTTAGTTCTACTCCATCAGCAAGCCTTTTAAATGGAGGAAGTTCTATAAGTATTTCAGGGCTTGCTAACAATGAAATTCAAACAGCAGTAATTAGTGGTCTTTTTGTTTTAGTCTCTGAAGATTTAGATAGACCCGTTTTATTGACCTATGATGAAGCAACAGATATTGTTTCTCAAACAACAATTCCTATTCAAGCAAGAGACTTTTGGGGAGTTGTAGATGGTTTGTCAGTTAATGAAAGACCTTCAACTCTGTCAGAATCTCACGAATATAATTTAAAAAATCAAGGTTGGAATGATGATATATCCACTACTTGTGGAGTAAAAGCATATAGATATGTTAGGGGTAGATATTATCATTTAGATGATAATGGTTTATGGGTACCTTCTCCAACACTAACAACACCTTCTACATCAGTATTTACAGCTATTAGATGTACTGCTACTGATTTAGGTGTATATCCTAGTAATGCTGATACATGGAAACTAGGTGAGGTTGTAAATAGTTTAACACTTACTGATATAGGTAAATATAGTCCAGAAAGACTTAATACCTATTCTATATATAATATAGAGGCTCCTAAAGGAGCTTATATTATAGATGCTTTTAATAGAGGACAAACAAGAAGAAGTTTGTCTGGATTAAATACTCTGTCTTTAGATAAAGAAACAGGAAATTTAAGTACAATAGCTTCCTATGCAGGGAGAGTTTTCTATGCAGGAATTACTTCTAAAATAACAGATTCAGATACTAATTCTCCTAATACAACAGGAAGTATTTTCTTTTCACAGGTAATTACTGGAGAAGATAAGTTAGGAAAATGTTACCAAGAAAATGACCCTACATCAGAAATTTCTGATATTCTAGACACTGATGGAGGAATAATTTCAATACCAGAAATATCTAAAATAATTAAATTAGTTAATATAAAAGACTCTTTAATTGTTTTTGCAGAGAATGGTATTTGGGAGGTGTATGGTGATACAGGAGGGTTTAAAGCCTCTAATTATCAGATAGGTAAAATATCTTCCTCTGGTATCAGTAATCCTAATACAGTTGTTGTAACTGGAACTGAAATTACTTATTGGTCTAAAGCAGGAATATTTGTTCTTACTCCAAATCAGGTTACTGGAAGATATTCTGCTCAAAATATTTCTCTTTCCACAATACAATCTTTTTATAATTCTATATCAGATTTAGCAAAAAGAAATACTCGTGGTTTTTATGATGAACATGAGCATCACATTCGTTGGTTATATAATGATGAGAGCACTTATGCAGAGGATGCTTATTTAAATAGGTATAATAAGATACTTAATTTAGACTTAGGTTTACAAGCTTTTTATCAATACACTATATCGCCCCTAGCTTCTAATTCTCCTTATGTTTCTGATAATGTTTTAATACCTAATCATGTCATTACATCAGTATCAGATGATGTTTTTGTTAATAATGACCCAATAGAAGCTAATGCTATTCAAGTCCGGGTTCCAATCTCTAGTTCTTCTATACGAACAGAACCATATTCATTTCTTATTTTTCAAGGAGCTTCTTTTACAATAGGACAATTTAAAAATAATTCCTTTTTAGACTGGGAAACAGCAGATGGCATAGGAATAGATTTTTCTAGTTATTTAGTAACTGGATATGAAATATATGATGATATTATACGAAATAAGCAGTCTCCATATGTTTTCTTCTATCTAAAAAGAACTGAAGATGGTTTTACTGATACAGCAGGAACTTTAGTTTCTAATAATCAATCTAGTTGTATGGTACAAGCACAATGGAATTGGGCTAATAGTGCTTCTGGTGGTAAGTGGGGAACTCCTTTCCAAGCTTATAGATATAAAAGAGCTTATGTCCCAGTAGATGCTTCTGACCTCTTTGATACTGGTGATGCTTTAATTACTACAAAGAATAAACTTAGGGGTAGAGGAAAAGCTTTATCTCTTAAAATTTACTCTGAAACAGGTAAAGACTTGCATTTATATGGTTGGGCTACAATAGTGACTGGGGACGGTACTCCATAATGCTAAAATATATTATTGTAGGATTACCTAGATCAGGAACAACATGGCTCTCACATTTCTTATCTATAGATGAATGTCAGTGTTTACATGACCCATCAGCATTTTTTTCTAAGCAAGAGATGTCTTTATTTAATGGAGGTCTTTGTGATACAGGTCTTTGGTTTGATATGGATTGGTGTAGAGAAAAAACAAGGAAATTAATTGTAATAGAGAGACCTATAGAGGACGTAAATAAATCCTTAACAAAATTAAAATTTCCTTTAGTAACAAAATATTTCTATGAAAGATTTATGAAAGTAAAAGGATTAGCAGATTATATAATATATTTTGATTCTTTATTTGTCTCAGAGGATGAGGCGCGGGAGTTTTGGGAGTTTGTTTATCCAGAGATTCCTTTTGATAAAGATAGGTGGAAAGAATTATCTAAAATTAAGATAAACAGTTTTGTAGGAGATTAAGATGCTTGGATTTGCCATAGCAGCCTTTGCTATATCATATATATCTGGAGAAGAGAGTAAACGCCAGAATAAGAAAGCAACAGAAGCTCGTATTAGAAGTGAGAAGATCAATCAAAGGAAAGCCGACTTAGAGGCGAGTAAAGAAAGAATAAAAATAATGAGAGAAGCTAGGATAGCTAGAGCTTCTCTTACTAATGCTGCTGCTACTAGTGGTCTAGGACAAAGTTCTTCTGGAATAAGTGGAGGACAAGCAAGTATTACTTCTCAATCGAGAGGTGGTGTACGAGATGTAAATATTGCTCAAGACTTCTCTTCTATGGCTACTAATGAAAATATTAATGCTGCTAGAGCTGCTGGTAAAGCAAATGAATGGCAAGCTACAGCACAGCAATGGCAATCTATAGCTAATATTGGTTTTAGTTTGTGGCAACCAAGTAAACCTGTGAAAAAAGCTTAATGGAAAATCTATATAATATACCTGATGTTACTACAGGGCCAGCACCAAATAAAGATGAAATTATTTATGCTGCTTCTGTAGCTGAGGGTGATAAACAAGAAAACTATATTAATGCACTGAATGAGGCTACCCTCACAGGACAATCTTCTCTTGTTATTCAAGAAAGAAATAAATGGATTGCTGAACAAGAACAAATTTATAATAAATCAGTAGAAGAACTTATAGTAGATGAGTCTATATCTCTTTCTGAGAGACGTAAAATTATTGAGAATTACTTAATTAATGGTTTGCCAATTAAGAATCTTAGAGATAAATTTCTTATTCAATCTGCTAGTACTGCTGAATCAAATTCTATTGAAGATATAGAAGCTCAAAATGAATATGCTGCTACTGTTATTCCTAGAGATAATACTGCACAACAACAAGGAGCTATTCAAAAAGCAGCTATTACTTATTCTCTCTTTGCTGAGAGGATGAAAAAAGAAGTTAAAGGATCAGTAGAAGTTAGTCGGTCACTTGCATCTAAATTACTTTTATCTATTCCTCTAGGCTGGGCAGCTCTATTTGCTTCTCTTGTTGATTTAGGTCAAGAAGATGAATCAAAAAAAGTTCATGCTGAGAAAATTCTTGATCTTGTTGGTGAATGGGGACAAAATCCTACTACTGAAAAAGGAAAAGAAATTGAGCAGAATCTAGCTGATATTGCTGAAATAATTGATATCCCTTTTAAAGCTCTTGGAGATGCTACTCTTGAAGCTACTGGTAGTGCTGCTTTAGCAACTTTAGCTTATGTCGGAACAGGTACATTTAATATTGCTGGTGGTTACAAGTATGGATTTAAACATATTAAAGGGAAAAAGAAGGTTTCTCCTACCAGCCCATTAGGAACAACAGAAGCAGCATCCAAGGAATCTGCTGGTAATATTGCTGCTACAGTACTACAAACAAAATCATCTGCGGCAGCAGAAGCGATTAATACAACTAAAGCAGAGATTCTTAATACATATGTTTTACCTAAGATTCCTGATGAGTTTGGCCCTATTCATCCAGATATTAGAAATAAGCTTGCAGCGGCTGATAAAGATTTAAATGCTGTGTATGACTATTCAGAATTTAATCCTCATGTTACTGATGTAGATACAATACTCGCAGAGAGAGATCAATACATTACATTAATGAGTGAGACAGAGCGTTCTCATCTATTACTCTCGTCTTCTGTTTTGGACATTACTCCAGAGAAAACTGCCTTTGGACGTAAGGGCTCACAACATGAAGCTTATGTTATCTCAGATAGAAATCAATTATCTGGTACGGCTGTCTTTGGTAGAAACTCTTATTATGGATATTCAACTCATAAAAAAGCTGAGAACTATCAAAAGAAATTAGAGGCTCAGGCGGAGAGCCTTCCTGATAAAGGAAATTTTCAAATCATTGAACGTGATGGACAATTTTATATTCAATGGGATTTCAAGCGGGAATATAATGAGTGGGAGCACCTATCTTTTGGTGCTGAATCTCTAACAGCACACGCTTTTCATAAAGGGTTGGATATAACTAAGTTTGCTAATAGTCCTGTTGGAGAAGCAATCTTCCCTAGCTACATGAGAATGGATTCTTCAATCCCTGTTAAAGGGGCTACTACAGCGTGGCGTGAAGGTCATATTGAAAAAGCTTTTATCAATGCTCAAAGAGATTTATTCTTAGGTACTAAACATCCTAAGGAACTCTCTAATATGACTATTCTTGGAGAAGAAGAGGGTAAGGTATGGTAAGCAGAGGATTTCATTGTTAAGAATCAACACCTTACTCGTGCTGAGAATATACAATTACATGGTGAATATGTAGGCTTCCGTAGAATACAAGACCACCTATATAAATTTGTGGATAGAAAATTTCGCTCTGATTTAATTAAGGATGGAATGAAATCTCTCTTTGATGAATCAGGAGCTTTTATTGCCCATGCTACAGAAGCTTTGACAGAAGTTCCCGCAGACGTTACTCGTGTATGGGATATAACAAATAAAACTGTTGTTAAAACTCCAAAGAATCAATCTATTGTACGACTGAGTTCTCCTGTTCTTAGTGGAGACCATGTACTACAATATGCTGTAGTTAGTCCTAAACACCAGTTTGGGCCTATTTATGCAGGAGCATTACCTAAGATTCCTGGATATATAGCTCGTCATTATAAAGAATGGTTTGTTGTAGATAAAATTCCTACTGCTCGTTGGGTTAATGGGAAGAAGGTGGCTGCTTCTGAACTACGAGATCATAAACAAGCCGTTGCTATGGCAGGTACATTAAAAGAAGCTAATAATCTATTAGAAAAACTTCAGCTTGAAAATAAAGAAGCAACATATAATATTCGTAGAGAAGAAAAAGAAATTGAAGATAAGATTATTCATGATAGTAAAGTTTATGAAACTTATCTAAAAGAGACACATAAACGAGGTTCTCGGATACCTTCATTAGATAGACCTTCTCGTATAGAAGATATTCTTGTTGCTCAAACAAAAGCTATTCGTAATGTGGCTAAGACAACAGCGTGGTCTGATTTAACCGAAGTTCGTCAGAAAGCTTGGTTAAAAGCTTTTGGTAAGTTCTCACAAGGAAAGTGGCCTCAACAACTTAGTGATATTGTAGCTCTACGTCGAATGAACAAATTAGAGGAACGTGAGTTCCTTACAGCTCAAAAGATATTTGAGCAAATGAATCGTGAGCAAGTTGCTAATACCACATCAGATATTATGTGGAAGAGTACAATGAATTATTTTGCAGATGTTATTGAAAAGACAGACATCTCTGCTGAGGTTCTTCGTGAGTGGGGACAGCGTGGTTTTGTTCCTCTGAGAGGCGTAAAAACAATTGGTTCTCATATCTGGTTATACTGGAGAGTTCCTAGAATGCTCTTAATTCAGCCACAGCAAGCTAAAGAACTTATGTTTATGACACCTTCTTATGCTAAATCTGTAAAAGATATTATTCCAATTCTTATGGGATTACTAGGGAAATCTAGGACATTTAAACCATTAGCCTCTCAAATAGATGATATGGGTAGACGTGTTGTTGATGAGTATGACGATGTTTTACAAGCTCTAGAAGAGTCTGGAATTATGCAAGCTGTTGATATGAATCAAATGATTCATGGTATGTGGCGAGATGTTACTAAAGAACTTTCTCCTCAAGATAAAAGTCTCTTTGAAAAAGCTTATCGAAAAGGAACTGAGGGGATTGCTACAACAGCAGGTCTTCCCGGAAAACTTGGACGTTCTTTAGGATATGATGTAGGTGAATTAACTAATCAAGTTACTTTATGGTTATATTCAAGACATCGTTGGATAGAAGAAAATCCCGGAAAAGATTGGAAAACTCATACAGCACGAGCTCAGATAGCTGAAGGACAGTCTTTATATGGTCATATGGCTTCAACAAGAGCCGGAATGTTTAAATGGCAAGATGGGATTATTAGTGCTTT
>Ga0114933_10000497_pt1 | contig 47906 bp, 48 predicted proteins | sample 4SBtaG_FD_89691 | JGI IMG/M metagenome (GOLD analysis project Ga0114933, IMG submission 89691) | Deep subsurface microbial communities from Kolumbo volcano to uncover new lineages of life (NeLLi) - 4SBTROV12_W25 metaG | ecosystem: Environmental > Aquatic > Marine > Volcanic | place: Kolumbo... | reverse complement strand
GTTGCTTCTGCCGCTGGCTCTTCTGTTGCTTCTGCTGCTTCTGCCGCTGGCTCTTCTGTTGCTTCTGCCACTGGCTCTTCTGTTGCTTCTGCCGCTGGCTCTTCTGTTGCTTCTGCCTTTTTGGATAAAGGATCATTTTTCAAACTCAAGCCAAGTCTTCTTCGTTCTGGGTCTAAAGATACAACTGTAACTTCTAATTCTTCATCTACTTTAACTATATCTGCAGGATTAACATCCGGAGTATCTGAAAGCTCAGAAATGTGAATTAGACCTTCGACTCCCATATCATTAATTCTTGCAAAAACACCAAACTCAACTATTCTTGTAACAACCGCCTTAACTTTGGTTCCCACTGGCATATTTTTGCTTATTTCATCCCATGGTCCTGGGGTCAATCTTTTTATACTAAGAGCAATTCTCTTATTTTCTCTATCTAAATTAAGTATATAGACATCTAATTCTTGACCAACTTCTACTACTTCACTTGGTGAATTTAATTTATTCCATGATAATTCTGAAATGTGAATTAATCCATCTGCTCCATTTATATCAACAAAAGCTCCAAATGAACTTAAGCCAATAATTTTAGCCTTTACTATTTGGCCTTCAACCAAATCTATCATAACTTTTTGCTTAGCTTTATCTTTTAATTCTTGCATCAGAGCTCTTTCTGATAATATTGCTCTATTTCTAGTTTGATCAACTTCTAAAACTTTCACAGATATTTTTGAATTAAGATTTTTTTCTAAATTTTTTCTACCCGTAACATCAATTTCAGCAGATGAGTCTGCTACATTTTCATCAGGCACAAAAAAGCTCATTAATTGAGATGACGGGATAAATCCTTGAACACCTTTGATATCGATCATCGCACCGCCTTTGTTAGATCCAAGGATAATTCCTTCAACAGGCTCATTATTATTTTGTGCTTTCTCTAAGATATCCCAGCCTTCTCTGACTAATGCTTTATCATAAGAGTAGATAGGTGTTACATCGGAACCTCTAGAAAATCCGGTTTTTAAAACCATAACGATTAATTCGTCACCCACTTTCAGATTATCAAGTTTTTCTTGCTCTATATATCTCATCTCAGACTTAGGTATTAAACCTTCAGACTTCCCGCCTAGGTTAATTAACACCCCTTCATAATTAAGTTCCATAACTTTGCCTGACAGAACTTGCCCTCGATTTATCTTAACAACATCTTTTTCGTACTCTTCAAGTAATTTTGTTAATTCTTCTTGATTATTAATCTTTTTTTCCTTATGAAATTAAAAAATTGCGAACTTTATTATATGTACTGGTTTATCTGAAGTAAATACCTAGAAAGGGTATTTATTGATTCTAATTAAACCTGGCGATTACTTATTGTCCCATATCGTTGCCAATACAGTATCGTCAGCGCAAAAGCGTTTCACTTCCGTGTTCGGGATGGGAACGGGTGGGTCAACTTCGCCATAATCACCAGGAATTTAAAATTATAGATTCTAATAAACCAAATTGTCAATTATAATATTATGCATTAATAGGTTAATAATGAAAACAAAAAACATATTCAAATTAAAAACTGCTTTTTTTTCAGGAATAATCATATTTTTTATATTTTTAATTTCTGTCTTGTTTTTCAATCAAATAAGAAGCAATCCTGATATTTCTCTTATCGAGAACCCAAATAAAATAGCTCCTAAATTTACCACCTCCCAAATCAATGGAGAAAAATACGTTTTTAACTTTGAAAGCAAATTACCAACTGTTATCACATTCTGGGCTTCGTGGTGTCCTCCTTGCAGAAAAGAAATGCCAATTTTAGATGAAATTCAAAAAGAAAACGATAGCATTAGAGTAATTGGAATAAATATAGATGAAGACATAGCTGATGCGCAAGAATTCATTTCGCAATACAATATATCTTTCTTATCGTTAATTGACGAAGAGTTTATAACAATCAAATATGGTGTGACAAAAATTCCTGAAACGTTTTTTATTGATCCTGAGGGGAAAATAATTTCGCGAGTATCAGGTAATTTAACTAAAGACAAAATAAAATTACTAATTGACGATCTGGCTAATTAAAAAGTTCAATTCTTTTACCATTTTTGTCACTTTTTCTAACTGCTTCAACAAATTCCATATATTTTAAACCAATTTCAAAAGTAGTATGAGTAATTTTTTCTTCACCTCTAATAGAGTTAACAAACTCTTCCTCAACTCTCCACCAAGATTGAAACTCATTTGGAACAGATACTTTTTTGAAATCATTAGTTTCATCTGCAATATACAACTCATAATCTACACAATCCAATTGAATTGTACCTTTTGTGCCATAAATCCAAACAGAGTCTTTTGGAGCATTACCTTTAACCGTACTCATTTTAATATTATAAAGTCCTCCGATTTCTAATTCTCCAATCACATTTATGTTATCGGGAATCTTTACAAATGAATAATCATCGTTTTCTTTTTTTGTTTTAACTATTAAATCAGATGCTGACATAACATTCTTTGCTGACCCAACCCATCTCATCATTGCTTCGTACCAAATACCTAATTGCATTGTATTCATACCTGATAAATCTATATCGCTTCGCCAATGATTTTCCGAATTGAAATCAGGATATCCTCCAGAAAGACTTAATGGTGTTTGGTGGTTAATCGATATATCGACCTGTATTACTTCTCCTATTTCATTTTGACCAATCAATTTCCGAATATATTTGTCAAACTTTAATGTCATTGGAGCCGGTACAATCTGAGATATCAAATTAGGTGACTTTTTGGAAAATTCTAACATTCTTTTTGCGCTTTCATAATCAAAAGTCATTCTAGCTTCCGTCATTACATGTTTATTGTTCTTTAATGATTCGCAAACTAAAACTTCATGCATATATGGCCACGTACCAATACATATAGCATCTATATCTTTATCTTCTATAAGATCCATCCAATTTGAATAAACATTATCTATTGAAAATTCATCAGCAACTTTCTTTCCAGATTCATAAGAACGATTGCAAACACCTACTACATCTACATTTTCTAATTTTTGAAAATTAGGAATATGAAATTTTTTAGTATTTTCCCCTGCTCCAATAACTCCAATATTAATCTTTTTACTCATCATCACTCTCTTTTCTTGATTATAGGATTTATATATTTCATTATATAATTTAAAATCTTAATAAATACCGGAAAATAATAAAAGTAATATAAATTAAAAAGAGGAGAAACAAATTGAAATTTGCAGCAAATCTAACAATGTTATTCACAGAATACGATTTTTTAAAGAGATTTGAAAAAGCTCATGAAAATAAATTTAAAGCTGTTGAATATTTGTTTCCCTACGCTTACGAATCTTCTGAATTAAAAAAATTACTTGATGAATACAATTTAATTCAAGCTCTGCACAATCTTCCCGCTGGTGATTGGGAAAATGGAGAAAGAGGAATAGCTTGCAATCCCGATAAAATGCAAGATTTCAAAGACGGAGTTCATATCGCTATAGAATACGCAAAAAAATTAGACTGTAATAAACTTAACTGTTTGATAGGAATTCCTGATGGTAATTTCTCAGATCAAGATATTGAAAATTGCATATTAGAAAATTTGAAATTTGCATCTAGTGCATTAGAGAAAGAAAACATTCAATTGTTAATTGAACCTGTTAACACAATTGATATTCCTGGTTTTTACCTAAATACAACAAAACAGGCAAAAAATCTTTTAAATAAAGTTAATTCAAATAATTTGTTTATTCAATACGATATTTATCACATGCAAATCATGGAAGGCAATTTATCGCTCACTATTAAAGAGAATTTGGATTTGATAAAACATATTCAAATTGCAGATCATCCTGGAAGGAATGAACCAGGAACAGGTGAAATTAATTATAGCTTTCTTTTTTCTTACCTGAAATCACTAAATTATGACGGATATATTGGATGTGAATACAATCCTGAAACAAATACAGAAGAAGGGTTAAAATGGAAAAAAGACTTTTAATAAATTATTCTGATTTAAAAGTAAAACTTTATGATGAGAATGTGAAGAAATATGAGATTGATTTAAATTATGAATCTTCAAATTATTCTAGTTGCATAGTAGTCGTGAATTCAATTGAAGACATTAAAAAAGACGAAACAGTCTCTAAATTAAATAAAAACATAAAGAAATTGGCTTTGATCATATTATCCAATAATCCAATTCATTTAGAAAAATATTCAGAAAAGTCAAAATTTGAATCTATAATCTCAGGAATAGATAAAAGTAATTTGAATATTAGATTAAATGAAATTCTAAAATTGGTATAGATATGTCAGAATTCTTCGAAGTTGTTAGCCCCGCAGAAGCTATCTCAAAAATAACATCTCACAATGATTTCCCTTCATTAAAAACTGAAACACTCGACACTATTTCTTGTCATAATCGTATAACCTCAGAAAGTGTAACTTCGAACTCTGACTTGCCACATTTTAATAGATCGTCAATGGATGGATATGCAATCAAATCTAATGATTCAAGTGGGGTTTCAAGTTCTTCTCCCAATTATATTAAAGTGATTGAAGAAATAAAAATGGGATATACCCCAAACGAAAAATTGAAAAATGGAGAATGCTCAAGAATATTTACAGGTGGGATGATTCCAGAAGGTGCTGATTCGGTAATTATGGAAGAAGACACTGAAATTTTAAATGATGATTTTATCGAAATTAAAAAATCACTTTCTGTTGGAGAAAATATTATTTACAAAGGGGAAGAAACAAAAAAAAATAATCTTATATTATCCAAAGGGCATAAAATAAGATCTCAAGACATTGGGAGTATGCTTGAATCTGGCATAACAAGTTTAAAAGTTTATAAAAAATTAATAATTGGAGTTTTATCTTCCGGAGATGAATTACTTGATCCTTCAGAAGATTTACAACCAGCTAAAATTAGAGACATAAATACTTACACAATTTCCACCCTGATAAAATCAATAGGACATAAAGTTAAAAATTTTCCTATAATGCCTGATAATTTCGAGTCTCAACTAGAGCAGGCAAAAAAAGCTTTCAATGAATGTGACATCCTTATATTTTCTGCAGGTAGTTCAATAAGCTACAGAGATACTACATCAAAAGTAATTAGTAATTTAGGTTTACCAGGAATTCTTGTACACGGGGTGTCAGTAAAACCAGGGAAACCAACTATACTTGCGATTTGTGACAAAAAAATAATCATAGGACTACCTGGAAATCCTGTTTCAGCAAGCATGATTTTTACTAATATAATTCGACCCATAATATATAAAACATATAATTTTGAGCCATTAGAACCGTATATTTTATGCAAGTTAAACGATGATATAAGTTCGCATACAGGAAGAGTTGATTATGTTCCAGTAAAATTATCTGTCAAAGATGGGATATCTTATGCACAACCAATATTAGGAAAATCTAATTTGATAAATACATTAGTTCATTCTGATGGATATATCACTGTACCTTCTGAAAAAAGAGGGCTATATAAAAACAGTACTGTTAAAGTAAGTAATTATGAATAATAATACAAACAGAAACTATTATTTGGATGATATTCCTATTGAAATAGCTTTGGAAAAATATTTCAATTCTCTTAAAAACTATCTGAGTGTTATCGATCATGAAGAGATCCAAGTTACTAATTCAAATAATAAAATAACTTACGAACCTGTATTTGCAAAAATTTCTTCTCCGAATTTTAACCTGGCTGCAATGGATGGAATTTCAATTAATCACAAATCAACAATCGGAGCAACTGAAACTTCTCCATTAACATTAACACAAAAAGATTTTTCATGGGTAGATACAGGGGATCCATTAGATGATACTCACGATGCAGTAATTATGATTGAAGACATATCTAAAATATCAGCTCAAAAAGTCAAAATCTTTTCGTCTGTACCTTCTATGCATAATGTAAGAGAAATAGGAGAAGATTTAATCCAATCTGAGATGATAATTCCTGAAAACACTAAAATAAATCATTTTGACATAGGGGTATGTCTTGCAGGTGGTGTAGATAAAATAAAAATAAAAAAACCTCTTAGCTCTAAATTTATTCCAACTGGGAATGAACTAATTAAATTAGGAGATGAATATTCCAAAGGGAATTTAATAGAATTTAATAGCTACGTTATCAATGGCATGTTAGATGAAATAGGAGTAATTACTGATACTTCTCCAATAATAAAAGATAATAAAAGAGATATAAAAAATGAAATTTCTAAAGCTGTAGAGATTTTCGATTTAATAATAGTAAGCGCAGGGTCCTCAGCCGGATCTGAGGATTATACAAAAGTAATAATAGAAGAACTTGGAGAAGTAATAGTACATGGAATATCGATCAAACCTGGGCATCCTGTTATTTTAGGTAAAATAAAAGATAAGCCAGTAATTGGATTGCCAGGATATCCCGTATCAGCAATTCTAATAAACGAATTAATAATAAAACCTCTAATCGAAAAGAAACTAAAATATAAAATATATAAAAATGAACCTTTAAAAGCAAAGTTAACAAGGAAGCTTAACTCTTCAATTGGAGAAGATGAATATATAAGAGCTAGCGTCGGTAAAATAAATTCAGAATATGTAGCTGTTCCCTTACCTGGCGGAGCTGGTGTAATAAGTTCAATTCAAAAAGCAAATTGCTTAATAAAAATACCAAAAAATGTCGAAGGTTATCAAAAGAACGAAATTATAGAACTATCTCCATTAACAAATATGGAAAGTATAAACAATACAATCATATGCAGTGGGAGCCATGATCTAGTATTAGATTTGCTTAAATCTTTTCTTTTAAAGCAAGGATTAGGGTACGATATGGCTATAAATCCTATAGGAAGTTTAGGAGGGTTGTTAGCCATAGATCAAAATTTATGCCATATAGCAGGAACGCATATTTTTGATCCTGAAACAAATCAGTACAACACATCATATATAAATCAATTCATTAAAAATAATAAAGTAAAAACAATAACTCTTGTTGACCGAATCCAAGGAATAATAGTTCCTAAAAACAATCCTAAAAATATCAAAAACTTAGAAGATTTCAATAATTCTGAGTTAGTTTTTGTTAATAGACAAAAAGGCTCTGGGACAAGGATTTTACTTGATCATTTATTACAAAAAGCAAATATAAATCCTGAAAATATAAAAGGATATGATAATGAAAAAAATTCTCATCTTGCAGTATCATATGCAATTCATTCTAAAAACGCAGATTACGGAATAGGAATTATGTCTTCTGCACATGCGTATAATTTAGGATTTGTCCCACTAAAAGAAGAACGCTTTGATATTGTGATACCAGAAAATGTATATAAGTTAGATTACATGCAAAAATTATTAGATATTATTAACTCAAAAGAATTTATAAACTCTATAAATTCTATTGGAGGATATAATACAAAAAATACAGGTCAGGTAATTAAATGAAAAATTCGATACATGGAGTTATTTTAGCAGGTGGAAAAAGTGAGAGACTTGGAAGAGATAAAGCTTTGGAATCGTTTAATGGCAAACCATTAATATCAAATGTTATCTACGCTATAAGTAAGCATGTTAATAATATAAGTATAGTGATTAATGAAAACACAAGAAAAAAAGATTTATCTTTTATAGATGATGTAAGTTTTATTGTGGATAAGTTCAAAAATGCAGGATCTCTTGGTGGAATTTATAGTGGATTAGAAAAATCGCCCAGCCAAAATATTATAGTCTTCGCTTGTGATATGCCATTTATATCAGGGGAAATAATTTCATTTATGAAAAGTAATATCAGTCCAAAACATGACATTATCATACCTGAAACCAATGGATTTAAACATTCAACGCACGCTATTTATAGTAAAAATTGCTTACCTATAATTAAAAAACAATTAATAAAAAAAGAATATAAAATTTCAAAAATATTCGATAAATGTAATACAAAAATCCTTAAAGAGGAAAATATCAATCAAATCGAATTGAATACAAAAAGTTTTTTCAATATTAATTACGACACGGATCTAGATAAAGCAAATCAAATATTATCAAATGAATAAAGTTAAAATTAAAATAGAATTTTTTGGGACAGCAAAATTAATTGCTAAAAGAAATCACATATATTTATGTATAGAAAAAAATATAAAAGAAAAAGATCTAGTAGAAACAATAGCTACAGCCATCCCTGAATTTGTTGATACAATAATTGAAAAGAACACCTGTGAGTTAAAAAAAAGCTATAATTTTGGAATTAATGGAATAAAAAACACATCAAAACAATCATTTTCATTAAAAAATAATGATTCTATTCTTATATTTAGCAGCCAATCTGGAGGTTAATTTTTGCAAGGTTATAATAACAAATACTTATTAATCAATTTAAACAACCATACTTCTGAAGAAAAACCATTAGATGGAGAAATACTTGCAAATTATATTGGAGGTACAGGATTAAGTACATATTTATTGTATAAATATTCATCTCCAAAAGTAGACTCATTAGCGCCACAAAATCCACTTGTATTTGCATCAAGTCCCTTAACAGGAACAAAGCTTACAACAACAAGTAAATTTTCCATTGCCACAAAATCACCAATTACTGATTTTATAGGAGACTCAATGTCATCAAGTCATTTTTCAGACAAATTAAAAAAAACGGGATTTGATGCATTAGTAATCATAGGTAAATCAAATAAAAAAGAATTAATCAAAATATCAAACTCAGATATAAATTTTATAGACGCATCAAAATTATGGGGAAAACATACAAGTGAAACAGAATTAATTTTGAATAAAAAAATCGGCAATAATTATTCTTATGCAACAATAGGTCCTGCAGGTGAAAATTTAGTAAGGTTTGCTGGAATAAAAAATGATGGAGGGAGAATGGCTGCACGAACAGGAGTTGGGGCAGTTATGGGTTCAAAAAATATTAAAGCAATTGCAGTAGGTGGGGATATAAACATTTCAATATCTGAGCCACAAAAAATTAACGAAATAAGAAAAAAATTATCCAAAAAAAGTCTAGGAGAGAGTACAGAGAAATACAGAACAACGGGAACAACAATAAATATGTCATTATTAAATAGATTAGAAATGCTCCCAACTAATAATTTTTCAGAATCTATATTCAAGAAATCAGAAAAGATTGAAGGTGAAAATTTAATTAAAAATCATTTTTCTGAAAAAGCTCATTGTGCCAATTGTACAATTGGATGTGAAAAAATTTTTGTAACAAATGATAAAAATGCAAAAATAAAATCAAGACTTGAATTTCAAACTACTGCAAGTTTAGGATCAAATATCGGAGTAAGCAATCCAAATTGGGTAATTAGAGCTGCGAGGCTTTGCGATGAATTAGGTATGGATACCATAAGCACAGGTGTGACAATAGGATGGGCTATAGAAGCTTCAAAAAATGGTCATCTCAAACACAATATAGATATTAGCTCAGAATCAAAATTATTAAAATTGATAAAAGACATTGCTTATAGAAAGTCAATTGGGAATTTATTAGCTGAAGGATCAAAATTAGCATCAGATATTACTGGAAAAAATTCTAATTTGTACGCAATGCATGTTAAAGGGCTTGAAATACCTTCATATGACCCAAGAAATTTACCAGCTTTAGCTCTAGCTTTATCCGTAAGTACAAAAGGGGCATGTCATAACAGAGCAAGTGCTTATGACATTGATTTTAATAATAAACAAATATTCGAAGATCCGACACTTATTGCAAAAAAAACAAAAGAAAGCGAAGATTTGTCTGCTGTTATAGATTCAATGATATGGTGTAAGTTCCTAAGAAAATCATTTGATGATTTATATGCTGAAAGTTCCGATATATATTCATTAATAACAGGGGAAAGATTTACAGAAAATCATATTAAAATTGCTGGAGAAAGAATAAATAATTTAAAAAAATTGTTTAATATCGAAAATGGATGGTCAAGGATTGATGACAATTTACCAAAAAGATTACTTGAAAGTAATAACAAAAAAAATCAAATCATATCTAAAAACTTCTTGGATTCAATGATTAGTAATTATTATCATTTCAGAGAATGGGACAAGAATGGTAATATACCCAATAACAAACTTAAATCTTTGAATATAAGTTGAAATGCAAGACAATCAAAACAAAAATACAAAAGAATTATTAATCAGTAACTTTAAACCACAAAAAAGTTCTCTTCTTCAATCATTGCACATGATTCAAAAAGAAAATGGTTTCGTATCAGAAAATGACATGCTTGTGTTATCTAGATACTTAAAAGTTTCTAAAAGTGAAATATATGGTGCCATAACGAGTTATCCAGAAATTCACACATCGATAAACTCTGAACTTCAAGAATGTACTGGCCTCTCTTGTTACATTAATAATGACAAAGTTAGTAATAATACAACAGATTGTAAATTCAAATGCTTTGAGGGGCCAATAGCAATTCAAAATCATAATTTATACTCTAAGTCAAACGGGAAGTATACAAAGACAAATTCATTAAAAACGCCAATTATCGATTCCTCCGGAATACTTGATAAACCTGTGTTACTAGAGAATATAAATCAAAAAAAGAACTTTGAATCCTATAATTCGATTTATAAATTTGATGCTTTAAGAAAAACTTTAAATAAAAAACCTATGGACATAATAAATATTATAGAAGAGTCAGGCCTTAAAGGAAGAGGAGGCGCTTACTTTCCAACTGCCACAAAATGGAAAATGGCTAGTGGTAATAAATCAATTCAAAAATATTTAATTGTTAATTGTGAAGAAGGCGAACCTGGAGTATTTAAAGACAGATTGATAATGGAGAATATGCCTTATATGTTAATTGAAGGAGCAATTATAGCTGCATATGCAAACAATTGTAGTGATCTAGTATTTTATATTAATGGAGAAGCAGAGAAAAGTTTTCAAACATTAAAAAATTCTTTAATAAAAATGCAACAAAATAATATTATCGATAAGAATGGTATGATTTTTGATTCTGATTATAAATTGAAAATAAAATTAGAATCTGGAGCTGGGGGTTATGTTTGTGGTGAGGAAACAACTCTGCTTAACACAATGGAAGGTAAAAGAAGAGAACCAAGATTAAAACCTCCCTTCCCTACTGAAAAAGGAGTTTTTAGTTTACCTACTATAATTAATAATGCTGAAACATTATGTAATGTTACTTATATTTTAAATCACTCAGTAAGAGAGTATAAAAAAATTGGTATTAAAGATTTCCCTGGCACAAAATTATTAAGTGTGAGTGGGCATTTCAAAATGAATGGAATTATTGAAATTCCTATGGGAATTACAATTAATGATTTGTTAGATAAAGCAAAATTAGAAAACCCTTCTGATAAAATTAAATACTTAGCCATCGGAGGTCCGTCCAGTGGATTATTGCCAAGATCTGAATTTGATACAAGTCTTAAAGGTGGTTTTTTGAATTCAAGTGGAATAATGATGGGAGCTGGAGGTTTTATTGGTATAAATTCAACAATTGATCCAATAGATATTATTATTAATTTAGCTGAGTATAACGCAGATGAATCTTGTGGGAAATGTACTCCATGCAGAGAAGGTACTCCAAGATTAGTAGAGCAATTAAAGCAAATAAAACCAATTTCAGACAAAGAAAAATATAAAGACGAATTGAATTTGTTAGCAGAAACAGTTAACCTAGCTTCACTTTGTGGCTTAGGACAAGCAGCTGGGAATCCTATAATTAGCTATCTAAAATATTTTTATGATTAAAGATAATATGAAAAAAATAAATATAAATATAGATGGAAAAAAAATATCTGTTCCACAAAATTATACTGTGCTTGATGCAATAAATAAGAATAAGCAATACATATCTCAGTTGTGTAAAGACCAAGATATGAAAGCCTTAGGAGCTTGTAGAACTTGCCTTGTAGAAATTGAAGGAATCAGAGGTTTACCAGCCTCTTGTTCACAACCAGTAAGTGATGGAATGAAAATAAAAACATATGGTGAGAATCTAGATAAAATAAGAAATAATGTATTGTCTTTAACTTCAAGTATGTTAACAAAAAGTAAATCTAAAAAAGATTATAAAGACTTAAGTAAAGCTGTAAATCATTACGGAGTTAATGACAATAAATACTCTAGCAGAAAAAGAGAAAAAACTGATAACAGTAATACTGTATTTGATATAGCAATGGAAGATTGCATATTATGTGGAAGATGCACAACAGGTTGCCAAGAAGGTGCTCAATTTATTGGTGCAATAGATATTCTTGGAACGGGTAAAAATACAAAAATTGGTACTTTTAACGACGAACCTCTAGCGGATTCTGTATGTACAACTTGTGGTCAATGTTTATCAGTTTGCCCTACAGGTGCTATAAAGAAAAAACCTGAACCAAAAAATGTTAAAAAATCGGTAACCACAACATGTCCATACTGCGGTGTAGGTTGTGGTATTAATATAGAAGTTGACGAAAATAACGAAATGGTAAATGTCACTGACGACCCTAATAACAAATCAAGCTTAGGCATGTTATGTGTAAAAGGCAGGTTCGGATATAGATTTGTTCAACATAAAGACAGAATAAAAACACCATTGATAAAAAAAGATGGAATATTTTTCGAGTCTTCATGGGAAGAAGCTATAGATTTGATAGCTGACAAATTAAGTGGATATATTGGTAATTCATTTGCTACATTGTGTTCTGCGAAAGCAACTAATGAAGACGGTTATATACAACAAAAATTTTCAAGAGTTGTAATGAAAAGTAATAACATTGATCATTGCACAAGACTATGTCATTCTCCTTCAGTGGAAGCTATGCTAAAATCTTTAGGTAGTGGAGCTACTAGTAATTCTTATATAGACTACGAGGAGGCTGGGTGCTTGATTATTGCAGGATCAGATGCAAATTCAAACCATCCTGTCGCTGCTTCAAGAATGAGGAGAGCTGTAATTGAAAAAGGAGCTAAATTAATTATTATCAATCCTCGAAGAATTGAAATGTGTGATTACGCTGATTTATGGCTTCGCCCAAAGCCAGGAACAGATGTTGCCTTACTAAACAGCATAGCAAAAGTTATTTTAGATAAAAATCTACAAAATAATAAATTTATTTCAGAGCGAACTGAAGGATATGATGAGTGGAAAAAAATAATAAATGAATACAGCCCAGAAAAAGTTGAAAAAATTACTGGAGTAAAAGCAGAAGATATAATCCAAGCTGCTGAGTTTTACGCAAAACCAAAATTTGGAGGGTCTTGTTTGATTTGGGGAATGGGTATTACTCAACATACAAATGGAACAGCAAATGCTCACTCTCTTTTAAATCTATCATTGGTAACTGGAGAATTGGGAAAACCAGGATCAGGGATATCACCTTTAAGAGGTCAAAATAATGTACAAGGATGTGGAGATGCAGGTTGTCTGCCAAATTCTTTTTCAGGTTATCAAGTAATTGATCAAGAAACAGTAAATAAATTTAAAAAAGAATGGAAAACTAACGAACTGCCCATCAAACACGGATATGTAGTAACAGATATGATCAAAAAGATTGATGAAGGCATAGTAAAAGCAATGTACATTACAGGAGAAAATCCATTATTAAGTGAACCTGATTTAACTCATGCTGAAGAAACATTTAAAAAATTAGAATTTTTAGTTGTTCAAGATCTGTTTTTACATGAAACAGCTCAAATTGCAGACGTAGTTTTACCTGCTTCTAGTTTTGCTGAAAAAGAAGGAACTTTCACTAATAGCGAAAGAAGAGTACAAAGAGTAAGAGCAGCAATAAACCCTGTTGGAAAATCAAAGCCTGACTGGGAAATAATTCAATTAATAGCAAATAAAATTGCTGAAAAACTCTCGATTGATTTACAAAAACAATTCAATTATGAATCTCCATCTGAAATATGGGATGAAATGGCTAATTTAACTCCAAGTATCTCAGGTATCAATTATCAAAGACTTAACAATGAAGGCGGGATCCAATGGCCATGTCCTGACAAAAATCATCCAGGAACACGATATTTGTATGAATCTGACTTTCCTAGAGGAGAGAGAGCAAAATTCTTTGGATACAAACAGGGTCCAAGAGCAGACGAAATTCCAACAAAAAAATACCCTTTAACTTTAATAACTGGGAGGATTTTGTACCATTGGCATGGTGGAACTATAACAAAAAGATCCGATTATTTACTATCAAAATCTAATGAACTTGAAGTATCAATGAACCAAAAAGACGGGGATAAATTTGGTATTAAAAATGGTGATTGGATAAGTGTTGAATCAAAACGTGGAAAACTAGAAGCAAGAGCCTATATTACTGAAAATATGTCAGATGGTGAAATTTTTGTCCCTTTCGTAAAGCTACAAAATCACGCAGCCAATTTTCTTACTAATCCAGCTGTTGACCCAGATTCTAAAATTCCAGAATATAAAGTTTGCGCTGTGAAAGTATCCAAAGTTCTTTCAAAAGTTTAACTAATCGATTACTTCAATTCTTAGCCTCTTATTATTTTTCCCTTTACTTTGGTGTCCTGTCATTTTAATATATCCAACTTCTGAAGTATTATGAACATGAGTTCCACCATCAGCTTGTAAATCTAATCCTTCGATATCAACAATTCTAATTTCATTGATACCTTTCGGTAGTAGATTAATTTTGGTTCTAATTAAATCAGGAATCTGAAAAGCGTCATCTCTTAGTAAATCATATACTTTAATATTTCTTGATAACTCAATTTCTTTATTTATTTTTTCTTCAACTTCTTTAGAAAAATTAACAGACATCTGATCAAGTTCAAAATCCATTCTTCCAGATAAAGGCTTCATATCACCTCCCGTTACTGACGCACCGTAATCTCTCCAAATAACACCACATAAAATATGTAAAGCTGTATGAGTTCTCATCAGTTTATATCTGTGATCCCAATCTATAATTGCATCAACTTCTAATCCTGCATTGGGTTTTATTCCCTCGATAACATGAATAATTTGACCATCAATTTTTTTTAAATTTTTAACAACAAATTCATTTTTGTCAATTTTCAATATCCCTTTATCTGACGGTTGCCCTCCTCCTCCAGGATAAAAAACAGTTTGATCTAAAATAACACCATAATCATTAACCTCATTAACCTTTGACTTGCATTGCTTCAAATAACTATCTTTGTAACATAAAATATCCATATATTCTCCAAATAATAAATTACATATTCTATAATATTACTATAAAAGGATGTTTATGGAAAAATTTGATATTAGCATTGTTGGCGGAGGTATAGTTGGTTTAGCAACAGCTATGTACGCTTTAGAAAAGTACCCTGACAAGAAAATAGGAGTATTTGAAAAAGAAGATGTGTTAGCAAAACATCAAACTGGAAATAATAGCGGTGTGATTCATGCTGGAATTTACTATCAACCAAGCTCACAAAAAGCAAAGTTTTGTTGGCCTGGATCCTTACTTTTAAGAGAATTTTGTGACAAGAACGAAATTAATTACGAAATGTGCGGAAAACTAATTGTTGCTACAGATGAATCTGAAATAGAAAGATTAAATAATTTATACGAAAGAGGAAAACAAAATGGTGTTACAGGGTTACAATTAATTGATAAAGAAAAAATTAATGAAATAGAACCCTATGTAGATGCCATTAAAGGTTTATGGAGCCCAAATACAGGTATTATCGATTATAAAGAATTAACTGTAGCTTACTCAAATATATTCGAGAGTAAAGGTGGAACCATATATAGAAATCAAGAAATACTAAGTATAAATCAAAGTCGAAATAATTTAATTTTACAAACAAATTCACAAGAATATGAAACAAAATATTTAATAAATTGTGCAGGATTATTTGCTGACCGAGTCGCAAAAATGATGAAATTAGACTTCGATGTTAGAATTGTTCCATTTAGAGGAGAATATTACACATTAACAAACGAATCAAAAAAAATGGTTAATGGGTTGATATACCCCGTTCCTGACCCAGATCTGCCGTTTCTAGGTGTTCATTTCACAAAAAGAATCAATGGAGAAGTTGAAGCAGGTCCTAATGCTGTCATGGCTTATTCAAGAGAAGGATATAACAAGTTTGATATAAACTTAAAAGATATGTACGAATCATTTTCATATCCAGGTTTTTGGAAAATGGTTAAATCAAATTGGAAAACTGGATTAACTGAACAATACAGATCATTAAATAAACTGAAATTTGTTGATTCTCTTAAAAAATTAATACCTACCATTTCGTCAAAAGATTTAAATAATCCTGGAGCTGGAGTACGAGCTCAAGCAATAGATAAAAACGGAAATTTATTACAAGATTTCAGCATAGTAAAAACAGAAAATTCATTACACGTATTAAGTGCTCCTTCTCCAGGTGCAACCTCTTCTTTAAAAATTGCTGAACATTTAATGAAAGAAATAGAAATTTAATTTATAAAATTAATAATTCCTGTATTCCCGTCTATTTCTATAAAATCATTATCATTAATTATGTTTGTTGCATTATTTACGTCTAATACAGTTGGAATATTATACTCTCGAGCTACAATTGCAGTATGTGAAAGAGTCCCACCATTTTCACTTATTATTCCAGATACAATTCCAAATAACGGAGTCCAACTAGGATTTGTACTAACACAAACCATAATATCTCCTTTTTTTAATTTATCCCAATCCTCAAAACTTCTAATTATTTTTGCAATACCAGTAACTTTTCCAGTCGAAGCTGCGTTCCCTTTTAGTTGCTTAGGTTTTTCTATTAATTCTTGTTTGTGAATAAAATAATTGTCTTTATTTAAATTTCCAAGATATTTTGGTGGGGTTAAGTTTTTATAATGTTCTCGTTGTTTTTTGTTTTCAGAAATTACAGTCATCAAACCAGATGTGTTTTGGTGGATATTAGTAAACGATTTGTAACTCAAATAAAAAATATCAGAGTTTTTCTCAATTAAGCCTTTGGTAACCAAAATATCTCCGAATTTTAGTAACGCTAAACTAATTAAAGCATTACTGTATTGGTCAATGTAAAAAGAATGGTCTTCTTTAAGGTACCATATTTGAGATAGAACAGAATACATTTTGTAAATTTCATTTTCATCTTCCTTATTTGTTACATTTGAAACAAGATTCTTCAAATAAAATTTACGATCCGAATCATTTGTCTGAGAAATTTTGTTTTCAAATACAGAAATAGGTATGTTTTTAATTAAATTCAAAATTATCGAACTATCATTAATCCAAATTTGATCAGACAAATCAAAACCTACTAATCTATAGCCATATAATTGGTTAAATTTATCAACTTCACTTAAATATTTTTCATCTTTAATATTTTGACCTGCAGAATTATAAATCAATTTTAAATTATACAAATTTTTATCTATTTCTAAAGTTTTATTATCAATACCTTGAAATAAATTATATAAATCAGAGAGATTTATTGTAGGATTAAATGTTTTTATAAAATCAAAAAATTTATCTGCATAATGGTGTAATGGAATGACTACAAGCATATGGATATACCAGTGATTTTGATTAATTGTCAATAATTCTTCGATTATTTTTTCCCCGTCTTCTAATTCCGTAATATCATTTATTTTATTTTTCATTAAATTTAAATCTTTTTCTATTTCAGGTAAAAATTCGTTTTTCCATTGTGTATCTAAATTTTCACAATAAGATTTGTCAATTTCTGCATTAGTATTCTGATTATTTATGGAAGCATAGTATGTATAGCCATTAATTATTTTTTTTTGTGAATTATTTATTCTTCCAAAATAATTATTAGCCTCAATTATTCCTTTACCCGAAAATAATTCATTAATGTCAGATGACAACGGAGTTACAGGGAGAAGGTTATGCCCACTTTCCCATGTCCACATCATTGATTTTTCTTCATCAGAAAAATTTACAGGAAAGTAATCAGGTAAAAATAAATTTTTGGAATTTTCACTCATGGGTACATTAGAATAAAAAATCATTATACCTTAATTTCAATTATTTGATAATTTGAATGATAGTATGTATCCTATGTTAAGTGAAAAACAATATCGATTCTGAAAGTAAAAAAACCAAAATAAATTTCTCAAACCCTTTAACTTCTATTAAATCAAGTACTGATTTCAAGTATCTATGGCTAGGTCAAGGTGGGCAAGGATTTGCTATGTGGTCAGAAATGATTGCAAGAAATTGGCTAACTTATCAATTGACTGGATCTGCACTAGCAATTGGGATAGTTAATTTATTTAGAGCAATACCTTTTATAACAATAGGCTTGTTTGGTGGCGTTATTGCAGACAGGTTCCCCAAAAAAAAGACCTTGATGATTATTCAAATATGGTCATTATCAATATATTTTGTGATGCTTATCCTTATTTCAACTGACTTGATAAAACTTTGGCATGTCTATGCTACTGCCTTTTGTCTTGGATTAGGTATGGCTATAAATCAACCATTACGTACGTCATTCATACCTCAGATGATTGAACAGAAAAATTTGCTAAATGCTTTATCATTAAATTCAATGGCTATGGGTGTTACGCGATTAATAGGCCCTGCAGTAATTGGTTATATAATAGCAATTTCTGACAACAATGTTGCTCCAGCATATTTGGTTTCGACAATATCATATTTGTTTGTAATATATACAACTTTGAAAATAAATTTAAAAGGAGATCCCACAGAAAAACATACAAAATCTCCCATGAATGATTTTACTGATGGGATAAAGTACATGATATTTGAAAACAGAACAGTTTTATGGTTAGTAATACTTGCTCTTGGGCCACTAGCTTTTGGTTTTAGTTATATCAGTCTTTTGCCAGTATATGTGGATGAAAAGCTAAATCTTGGAGCCGATGCTTTTGGAGGTATTCAATCTATATCGTCCATAGGAGCTCTTTTAAGTACTTCTCTGTTAGCATCCTCAGGCGATATAAAGATAAAAGGCAAGCTGTTATTTATAACTACAATCATTTACGGATTAGGTGTAATATTGATGGGATTTACTGGGGAAATATTTATAGCATTTGGTATTGCAATATTTATTGGAGGCTCACAATCTGTTTTCAGGACTTGTGTTTCAAGTACAATAGTTTCAGTAACAGAAGAAAAATACAGAGGAAGAATGATAAGTATGACTATGCTAGACATGGGAGTTGCCTCAATTGCTTCAATATTAGCTGGTAGAATAACTGATTTAATCAGTGTTTCATATGGAATGCTATTCTGTGGAGTTATGTGTACCCTGATTGGAATAGTTACATTTACAATTCATAAAAAATTAATTAAAATTTGATAATATTCAAAGCCATATATAGTGATGGCTCATAAAATTTTTTAAAAATGGATTGATATTACTTTGACATATCAAAATCAGATAATGTATATTATTAAACAAACTAATCAGGTATAAAATGAGTTCTTATAATTATGATAGCTTCCCACTAGATTTTGATATGCAAGCATTTATAGATTTTCCTAGTATTGCAAATGCTGGAACAAAAGCACCTGAAGGCAAGGTATACAATGTTAAGGAAGAAGAATGGGAAGAACTTTCAACATATTGGAAAGAAAAAACTACTATCATAGAATTTGGTTCTATAACCTGATCTGAATGTGCCCTGGCGGCGCCAGGATTTGATAAATTAGTTGAAGAATTTGGAGACAAATTTAATTTTGTATTTATATATACCCGAGAAGCTCATCCTGGTGAAAAAATACCCCATCTTAGTTCTTTTGAGCAAAAAATCGAACATGCAAAATTAATGACAAAAAAATACATTAACAGAACGATGTTAGTAGATTCTCTTGAAGGCGAAGTTCATGAGTCTTATGGTAGACTCCCTAATATGACATATATAGTGAACAGATATGGGAATGTTATCTACAAATCAGATTGGACGGACCCATCTACAATCAAAATGGCTTTAAATCATTATCAAGAAGAACGAAAAATGATGGAAGATAAAATTAGAATAACGCCATATTACGTTGAATGGCAACCAATGAGGAAAAATGATACTGAAGAATTCATGACAATATTATTAAACGATGCTGGACCAAAAGCAATTAAAGATTTCATAAATTCAGCAAATCACTATACAGGCCCAATACAATCAAACTCTAGTTTAGGAAAAGCAATGGGTAAAAAATTGCAAGATTGGTTAGACAAACAAAGTTACTAAAATAATGGAAGAAAATAATAATTTAAATACAGGGATGAAAAACAAATTAAACCAATTATTCAAAAAGTTTAGTTTGATAGTATCTGCTTTACTTGGGTTATTACTATTAATCTATATACTAGTTTTAACTTTACTTGCTTAAGAATTGTTTTCAGTAAAAAAAGTATAAATCATTGCTACTATTGAACCAATAACAACACCCAAAACTAAAATCCAAAAGGAAAAAAATTGAATATTCCACATAAGTTTATTTATAGTGGTAATAATACTTAAATCGTAAGAACCCAATAATCTTTTATCTGTAGCTAATCCGAAAATTGTGGTCAGTATACAAATAACACCATTAATTCCTAGTAATACCAGAATATAATTAATTATATTTTTAAATTTACCATTTTGATCTTTTATCATCGTAGCCTGTATGTATATCAATCAAGACTGTATTGCCTTTTTGGTTTTCTGCTATTGCATCTTTGATGGATTCGCCAACTTCATTGACAGATTTTACTACAATACCTTTTGCCCCCATCCCTTCAGCAATTTTAGCATAATCACCTTTCATATAAGAAACACCAAAATTTTTCCTTGCATTGGGAAACCCGCCTGGATAAGTTGCCATTCCGCCATTGTTTAAAATAATAGTAGTGATTGGAAGTTTAGCTCTTACTGCAGTCTCAATATCCAAACCAGACATTCCGAAAGCCCCGTCTCCCATTAAGTTTAAGCAGAATTTATCAGGGTTTGCGATTTTAGCGCCAATCATTAATGGGATACTAAATCCAAGATGAGTAGTTTTACCCCACCCTATATAACTATGAGGAACAGTAGCATTAAAAAACGGGACGATTTGATCTCTTGGAGCTCCTGCGTCATGTGTAACTATTGATTTTTCAGGGATAATGTTTTTATTAATTTCATTTATAACTCTGTAAGGATTAATAGGGACTTCATTTGAATTTAAATTAGATTCCCATTCACTAAGCCATTGTTTTTTCATATTACTAATTTTGCTTTGGATATCATGATTTAGTTTTTTATCTTTAATAAGATCCGTCACTTCATCAATTAATAGATCTAAAGTTAATTTAGTATCCCCATTTAATATTACATCAGCATAATGGTCCTTATTTATATCATCATAATTATCAGAATTATGTATCAAGAATTTTGATGCAGTGTCAATAGTTTGTCCGTATGGAGTGTCAGTCATACTACTACCTAATGCGAGAACTACATCACATTCGTCAAGAAAAGTTCTAGCTTGAAGAGTTGTAGTTTGAACTCCTGCACCTAAGGCTAATGGATGCATTTCATTAATTGCCGATTTGCCGGGCATAGTTGTGTAGACAGGAATATTTGTTAATTCAGCAAAAGATTGAAGTTCTTTAGTAGCTCTTGCAAACAAAACTCCTTGTCCAGCAATAATCAAAGGGTTTTTGGCTTCAAGCAGTTTTTTGACTGCGAGTGAAACATCTGCTTTTGATGGTGAATGATATCCTTTGGTAGGGGGTTTATAGGAGTTTATATCAATTGATATTTCTGATGCGGAAATATCAGATGGAACCTCAACTACTACAGGGCCAGGTCTGCCATTTTTAATGTTATGAAAAGCTCTTCGCATAACATCGATAACTTGATCGGGTTGGGTTATACATTCAACATTTTTTACAATACCTTTGTAATTTGATGAGGCATTAAAATTAGGCCTTACAGACAATTGATTTAGTGGAGGAGCTCCAGGAATTATTAATACAGGTATATTGTCTGCATACGCTTGGCTAATTCCTCCCATACTATTTTCTGCCCCCGCTTGGCTTTGCATAGAAAAAACTCCAATTTTTTCTCTATCACTAGTTCTGCTAAAACCATCAGCGGCCATCATGGCTCCTCTTTCATGGCGAAACATAATCGGTCTTATATCAATTTTCGAAAGATCTTCTATAAGAGGATTATTTGGAAAACATGAAATCCATTCAATGTTTTCTTTTTTAAGTATTTGAGCTATTGCTTCAGAAACATTCATAATTAAAAAGGAACATCTCCACTTTCTAGAACAATGGATTTTGAACGACTCGCATTAAGTCTTATCTCTTTTACCGGTTTATATTCTTCTGAATTTTGCCATGCTTCTAGTTGTTCAATTGATGGAAATTCAAGCACAACAATCCTTCCTTCAGGAGTCCAATCTAAGGAGTTAATAATTTGACCACCTCTAACTAAATATCTTCCACCATATTTTTTAATGGTTTCAGGAACTAATTTCATATATTCATTATATTTCTCATTGTCTTCAACAACGATATCGCTTATTACGTATATTTTCATGGAATTCTAAAATTAAAATGGTAATTTAAAATGTGTTTCGGATAATATCACAAATAACACAATTATAGTCATCATCCCACCAAACAATCCAAGAATTGTTAATGGAATTGCTTCTAAACCGACTTCAGATATATCCCACAAGCCAATTTTTTTGCCTAATTTTTCCATGTATTCAGCTATTTTTTCCATTCATCACTCCGTTAAAATAAAATAAATGGTACTATCAACTTAAAAATTCTATACTATTTTTAAATTGTTTAATAGACAAAACAATTACTAAGAAATTAATAATATATTTGGAATATCATGAAAAAGAGAATAACATTGATTGAAAATTCCCTTAATGAAGACTCAGAAATGATTATTTGGGAATTTTTAAAATTATCTGAGCAGTTCACTTGGAAATTTCATGAAGACAAATCTTGTTTCAAAGCACATAAAAAATGGAAACATATAGAATGGACAAAAAGTTTGAAAAATAATGCAAAAGATATTTATAACAATCCTAAATATATTACTGATGAGGAAGAAAAATTAATTGATTTCCACAAACATTTTGCAGTACAAATTAATAACATTGAAAGTGAAATAGAAATTTTTTATCGTAATCAGGGAAATAAATATCAAAAATTATCTGATTTCTATAATTGGTATAAAAAAGAAAATAATATCAAAACAAAAGAAGTACCAATAGATGAATTTATTAATGAACTGGGAATAGAATCATTAATGAATTTATATTAAGTTTTTTTATATATTGTCCTCACAATAGAAAATAGCATGATAAAAATATTGGATAAAATCCACGTATAGTATGAAATGTAATACATTAAATTTTTATCATCAAATACAAATAACAACAACAATGTAGAAATTCCCCAAATGGTAAAAGTTAATAAAGATAGTAATCTATATGATTTCACTCTTAATGGATGAATAAATTTTATGGGAACAAATGTAAGAACAACACAAAAAACAATTGCAATAAAATTAACTGTTTGCGAAGTGTTCATAATATAAAAATCTAAAACTAAAACATTCCATATAGCAGGAAATCCATCAAAATAATTATCCTTAGTTTTTTGTTTTGTATTTGAAAATGTGTAACACGAAGCACATAAAATTAAAATAACTAATAAAAATTCAATTTGATCAGAAAGAAATCCAACTTGAAGAATAATTAAAACAGGTAATATAACGTAATTAAAAAAATCTACTATAGCATCTAAAATCACACCATTTATTCTAGGCGCAAATTTTGTTACTTGGTATTTACGTGCAAAGAAACCGTCAGTACCATCAATAAACAAAGCTGCTGCCAACCATAAAAACACTATCTCTAAATTATTTTCAAATAATGCCCTTACAGCAAATATTCCACAAACAATACCCATGGTGGTATATATATGAACAGAATAAGCTTTGATAATATCTGAATTTATTCTTGTTACTTTGCTCATATCAGATTTACTAAAGATCTATAGATCTTTGATATTGTAAGGGCCATGATTCTTTATTCTTCTCAGCATATAAAGCCCAATATGGATTTCTTAAATATTCTCTGGCCATAAATATAGCATCAGCTTCTTTTGATTCTAATATTAAATCAGCATGTTTTGGTTCAGTTATTAATCCCACAGCTCCTGTTAAAATATCAGCTTGATTCTTGATTTGTTGTGAAAGATTTACTTGATAACCGGGTTTAAGTTTTATTTCCTGTTCTGAATAATTTGCCCCAGATGAGCAATCAATTAAATCTATTCCTAATAATTTAAGATTTTTAGATAATTTTATCGATGATTTCAAATCCCATCCTTCGCCTGGAAAGTATTCAGTTACAGAAAGTCGAGCAAATAACGGAATATTATTTCCTATTTCTTCTCTGACACTGGAAGCAATTGTTGTTGCTAACAAAATCCTGTTTTCAAAATTCCCTCCATACTCGTCTTCTCTATGATTAGAAATAGGAGACAAAAATTCATGCACCAAATATCCATGTGCAAAATGTAATTCTATAACTTTAAATCCTGCTTCTATTGACCTTTTTGAGGCTAATACAAAATCTTCAACTATTTTCTTAATTTCATCAGTCTTTAGTTCTTTTGGAACCAAAGATTTGTCGCTATATGGAATATTGCTTGGTCCAACCGGATCCCATCCTCCTGACTCCTTTTCAACATTACCACCACCTAACCATGGTCTATTTGTTGAAGCTTTTCTTCCGGCGTGAGCTAATTGTATGGCTGGTGTAGATCCACATTCAGAAATAAAATTCGTAATTTTCTTCATTGGTTCTATATGTTTATCTTTCCATAAACCCATATCCCAAGGACTAATACGACCTTCAGGAGAAACTGCTGTAGCTTCCATCATTACCAAACCTGCGCCACCCATTGCTCTAGATCCTAGATGAACGAGATGCCAATCATTTGCCATTCCATCGTTAGATGAATATGTACACATAGGGCTTACCCAAGCTCTATTTTTGATAATTTCTTCTCTTATAGTTATTGATTCAAATAATTTTGGCAATTTCTCATCCTATTTTAAATGGAAAAATTTCAGGCGTACTATTCTTGTATTTTAAATACTCTTTATCCTTTCCCCATTTCATATCAGCTCTGCTTTCTAAAATACGAACTCCAGATATAAATTTTAACATTATAAATACAAAAGCAGGAGATATTAGTCCAAGCCAGCTCCATCCACTAAATAATGGAATTGCAATTATAGTAATTCCGGTCCAAAGAATAATTTCACCCAGATAATTAGGGTGTCTTGAGTATTTCCATAATCCTGTAGATATAAATTTGTTTTTATTACTAATATCATTTTTGAAATCAGATTTTTGTTTGTCTGCAACTACTTCAATAAATAATCCTGACATCCAAGTAATGATCCCAATATAATCGTAAATACCAAAATTGTCAGGATGATTTGATGTGAAGATAATTAAAGAACTAAGTAATGTGAAAGTTATCCAAAGTGCTTGTAAATTCCATACCATAAAAAATGTCGAAAAATCTTTTAAGTCATCAAATCTACCATCTGATCCGGCTGCTTTAACTCTTTTTAGTAAAAAGATACCTAGCCTGGTAGCCCAAACTATTATAAGTAAAGTTAGCAGAATTGAACGAATATTCTTATTGTCACTTAAAATAAAAGCTAATATAGAAACTGTTATAAAAGTAATTGACCCTGTTATATCAAAATAATGTTCAGTGGATTTTAAGTAAGAAGGCAAAAACATAATCCATTGAATCAGTATTATTACGGATACTAAAAATACTAATAGAGGAATTGTAAAAATATAATTCCCATCTAATCCTGATAAATATGCAATCAGGAGAACAAATAGTAAAGTTATCGCAGTTATTATTAAATTTCTTATATGCTTCATATTATGATTATTGCAGTAATATAAATGTAACAGCTCCAGATAAGTATCCGATTAAAGCCAAAAAAGAAATATTTTTTATATACCAAATGAAATTTATTCTTAAAATTCCCATTACGGCAACTCCTGCTGCAGACCCTATAACTAATAAGCTACCACCAGTTCCAGCGCAATATGCCAAAAATTCCCAAAAGACTCCATCTACTGCAAAGTCTCCAGTAGCTTTAATTTCATACATTCCCATAGCACCTGCCACCAAAGGAACGTTATCTAAAATTGCTGATAAAAATCCTATGAATATATTTATTATATATAAGTTGCCATTAAACACATCGTCAAGAATATTGGCTAACGAATTTAAAATACCAGTAGACTGCAAGCTTCCAACTGCTAACAATATTCCCAAAAAGAAAAATATTGTAGATGCTTCAATTTTTGATAGTGCTCCTACCACGGTGAGTGAATGTTTTTGTTTTTTATCTTTATTTCTATGGATAATTTCTGTGACTGTCCATAGCACTCCTAAGCTTAATAGCATTCCCAAATATGGAGGTAAGTGCGTAACAGTCTTAAATACTGGTACAAATAGCAAACCTAAAACTCCCAATATAAACAAAAGATTTCTTTCATAAGGAATGACTTCATTAGCTTTGTCTCCAGATTTAATTGCAGGTCTTTCAATTACAACACCTCTGTATTTAAATGAGACATATACAAGAGGAACTATCATGCAAACCAAACTTGGTATAATGATGGCTTGAACTATATTCAAAGTTATCTGCCCTCCTACCCATAGCATAATGGTCGTAATATCACCTATTGGAGACCAAGCTCCTCCAGCATTAGCTGAAAGAATCATAATTCCAGCAAAAAATAATAGTTGCTGTCTATCTTTTATTATCTTGCCTAGTAATGCAGCCATAACAATAGCAGTAGTCAGATTGTCTAATACTGCAGAAAAGAAAAATGTAAGTATTGATAAAATCCATAATAATTTAACAGCATTTTTAGTGGTAATTTTATCTGTAATAATCCTAAATCCTTGATGAGAATCAACTAATTCCACTATTGTCATTGCTCCTAGTAAAAAGAATACAATTTCACCTATATCTACTAAGTGATGTGCTAATTCTTCATCTATGAAATGATGATCAGAATAAAAAACAAAAATTGTCCAGGTTAAAACACCTGTAATTAAGGCGATCGCGGCTTTATCGATTCTAATATTATGCTCGAAGGCTATAAGTAAATAACCAAGAGAAAAAACTGATATAAGTAATATTTCCAATTAACTATCCATAGGATTTTAAAATAGTATTCTATCAAAAATTAATTTATATGATAACTTTATTTTAGAGCCTGTTAATAATTTCTTTAAAATAATAAATGGTTAAAAGAAATGATTAGTCAGATAAAAAACAAGGTTGAATCCAAGCTTTATAACCATCTGAACTTGTTATAACTGCTCTTATATACTTTTCATCACCTTTTATTTTATATGAAGGAGTTATGTCATCAGATACTGATAAAATTTCTCCATTGTGTCCTATGAATTCTGTTTTAAATTGTTGATCAGTAATTTTAGGAGAAAGAATATGAATTTGTGTTGGGTTTAAATCAATATCAATTCTTATTTCATTTTTATTAATAAAAATATCAGATATATATACTCCAGTACTTGAATAAAAATTCCCCATTTCAAAATTCTCAAGAATATCATTTTGTGAATCAGAGTTTGATTTAACCATTACCCAACCTCGTCCAGGATTAGAAAAAGTTGAATGAAATACTTTGTAATGATGAGAATCATCTGTTGCTACACCATATATTAATTTACCGCTACTTAACACAGAATCCCATATTTGATCAGTGTTTTTCTTATTGCCATCTCTCATATCTCCTAAATCATTAGCGTGAGTTCCTCCATTAAACACCTCAAAAAATTTCAAGTTTTCCGATTTGATTATCATTTTGTCATCAACAGCCCATTTGTAATTGGGATGATTTAAAATTGGAATACCGTTAGCCGTTTGGATAGCTTTAATATTAGCATTCAAAGTATCTAATGAATCTTTTCCGTAAACAGGCTCTACGTACGATTCAATACCTACTGCTCCAACATGAATATTAAATGGTTCTCTTATTGTGACTTCTTCACCAGGAATTAATAATAAGTCAGGTTTATCTTTTCCATAATCTAAAATTGTAAGATGATTATGGTCACTTAGAACCAAAAAATCATAGTTATGCTCAACAAAATAATCTACTACTACTTCTGGATCTGAATCACCATCTGATTCATTTGTGTGGGTATGTATATTACCTTTATACCACTTGTGCATAATTATATTCTTTCAAAGTATCTATTTTTTTCCCAGTCAGTAACTGCCTTTTCATAAAGTGATTTTTCAATACTAAAAAAATGGTTATAGTGATCTTTCACATTATTACCAAAAACATCACTAATAAATTTACTTTTTTCAAATAATTGAAGGCTTTTCCCAATGTTATCAGGACATGATTCTAAAGAATTGTTGTTATATGAATCTCCTTTTGACATTTTGGGAGGATCAATTTTTTCTTCAATACCTTTTATTCCTGCAGCAATGCTTGCAGCAAAAGCTAAATAAGGATTAGCATCAGCTCCTGGAATTCTACATTCAATTCTTAAACTTGATTCTTCTCCAACAATTCTATAAGTAGAAGTTCTGTTATCCATGCTCCAACTTATTTTTGTAGGAGCAAACGATTCTGATACAAATCTTTTAAAAGATGTAGGGTAAGGAGAATAAAACATAAATATATCTGGAGAATATTTCATCCATCCACCAAGGAAATTTTTAAAATGATCAGAAACTTTAAGCTCAGATTTGTTATTAGGATTAAAGAAAAGATTAGTATTCCCTTTTTCATCCCATAAACTTAAATGGATATGCATACTTGAACCTGCTGAATTTTCATCCCATTTAGACATAAAAGTTACAGACATATCTTGTTGATATGCAATCTCTTTAGCTGCTTGTTTTATAATGCTATGGTTATCAGCCATAGTTAGGGGATCTGAATATTTAACATTAATTTCTTGTTGGCCCAAACTCCATTCACCTTTAGTGCACTCAACTTCTATACCAGAGTTAGAAAGATGTTTCCGTAACAATGACATGTAAGATTCTTCTTTAGTTGTATTAAGCAAACTATAATCTTCTCTAAATCTATTACTTGGGTTCATATTTATATAAGAGTTATTTTTTGCATCTTGATAAGAATTATCAAAAACATAAAACTCTAACTCAGAAGCAAGCTTAATCTGAAAGCCTTTAGATTTGGCTAATTCTATTTGTTTTTTCAATATTGATCTGGGAGATTCAGAAACTATTTTATGATTTTGTTCTACATCTCCTATAATAATAGCAGTTTTATCTAACCAATCCGCTATTCGAATAGAATTGGTATCTAGTTTCAAATGTAAATCCCCATAACCTTTTTCCCAACTTGAAATTTCATAGCCTGGAATAGTTTCCATATCTATGTCGGATCCAAGTAAATAATCACAAGCATGAGTTCCTTGTTCCAGAACATCAGTTATAAAAAATTTGCTGTCAAATCTTTTTCCTACTAATCTTCCATACATATCTGGGAAAGCAGTTATAACTGTTTCTATGGACTGATTTTTAACTAAATTAATAAGTTCATCTTTTGTAATGTTTAATTTCATATTTCTTATAAATTTTTTCTATTTGTAAATTCTACCATTGATTCGTTATATTTTTCTTTGTCTTTTAGCAAAGTATATGCTGTAGCTGACATCCCTTTAATTATTTCAATCCCATTTTTATGAGCAAAATTACTTACTGAAGCTTTTTCCATTTCAATAGAATGCCCAGGTACAGGATCTTTGGATACAGCAAAATGAAAAGCATACGAAGGCATTTCATGACTTATGTTACCAAAATCTGTTGAAGCTCCGCTACCATATTTATTTTTTGGCTGTTCATTTAAATTAATATCAAGATTTTTCAAGTAAAACTTACCTAATTTACCAATTGTTGTATTTGGAATAACATGCTTATATCCAGGTTCGCTCTCAGTTATTTCCAATTCAGCTCCAGTCATCAATGCTGCGCCACTAGCGATATTATCAATTTGTTTTCTTATATAATCAACATATTCAGATTTTTTTGATCGCATTAATATATCAGCTTCAGCAAATTCTGGTACTATATTAGGTGCTTTTCCTCCATCTGTTATTATTCCATGCACTCTGGCATCATCTTTCAAATGTTGTCTCAAAGAATCAATCCCATTAAAAAGCATAATTACTGAATTTAATGCATTCACTCCTTCATCAGGATTTATTGCTGCATGAGAAGCTTTTCCATGGAATTTATATATTGCTTTAGATGTAGCCAAACTCATACCTTCTTCCATAGGAACATCTTGCCACAAAACAGTTAAATTTGAAGATCCATGGGAAGATATAGAAATATCTACATCATCAAAAAGACCTTCATTTAGTAAGCTGATTTTTCCTCCTCCTCCTTCTTCAGCTGGAGTACCAATCAGTCTTATTTCACCTTCGAAATCCTTGTTAAGTGCTAGAAATGACAAAAATGCGCCAACATTAGTCATTGCTATCAAATTGTGTCCACAAGCATGACCAATTGAAGGTAATGCATCGTATTCTGCCAAAAATGCTATAACTGGACCCTCTCTTTTGCCTTTTATTGAAGATACAAATGCAGTTGGATAATTTTCAACTGGAGTAAATTCTAATCCATTTTCTATTAGCAAGGATTTAATGTTTTGTACTGCTTTATATTCCTTCCATTTAATTTCTGGATTACTGTGAATAACTCTACTAAGATCCAACAGATCATTTTTAAGATCTTCAGTTTTCAAATATAATTTATTGATAGCATCACTCATATAACTCATAATTTTTGTATATAATAATTTACCTATACAAGTATAATGATTTACAAACAAATTTCAAGAATCTCAAACAATATGACTAATAACACAAAACCATCTTATAATTTCAATAACAAAACTGCGGTAATAACAGGAGCTGGCGGAGGCATGGGAGAGCAAATTTGCTTATCTTTAGAATCATATGGAGCTCAAGTTTACGGGATAGATTTGAAGCCCTCTCCTTCGCATTATAAAGGTAAAAACATCACATATTTCCAGGAAGACATCACAGATTATAAAGCTATAGACTCTATATTCAGTAAAATTTCAAAAGAATCTACAAAACTAGATTATTTAGGAAATGTAGCAGGTGTTTTATTATTTGACCAAGATAAATCTCTACTAGACATAGACATGGATGTTTATGACAAAGTTATTGAAATAAACTTAAAAGCTGCCACATATATGGCGAGAAAAGCAATTCCACTGATGCTGAAATCTAAAAGTGGATCAATTGTTAATTTTTCTTCTGTACAAGCTTACAGAGGTGATCCTCTTCCACAAGATGCATATTCCCAATCCAAAGCTGCAGTATTAAACCTTTCAAAATCTATAGCTATGCAATTTGCAGATAAAAATATTAGAGCTAATACTATTGTTCCCGGAATGACTATGACACCTTTACAAAAAAGATGGGAAGGGGATGAAATTTCAAAGCAAAAAATGGCTGACTATATTCCATTAAAGCGATTAGGAACAACTAATGACATGTCTGACGGTGTTTTATTCTTGTTTTCTGATGCCTCGTCGTTTATTACGGGTACAGAGTTAATTATTGATGGTGGAATATTACTACACTAATTTTATTTCATCACAGACAAGTCAGTTGATTTTAAGCGTTTAACAACAGTTGCGCTTCTATCAATTAATTTTTCAACAATTTTATCCATTCCATTTAACCATTCATCACTTTCATAAACTTTCTTATATAAAGCTATTCTTTCTTGTTCATTTTCAAATCTTCTTATCCAAATATAGGTATCATTATCTTCTTCAACAGTAAAACTACCATGAATAACCATACCTTTTGAAACTTGAAAAGGAATTATGGACCCTTCCATAAAATTTATCCATTCATTCATTTTACCAGGTAAAATTTTATAAGTTCTTAATTCAAAAAATGCATCCATCAACAAACTCCTTAATTTAAATTAATATAATTATTTATAAATATTGAGAAAAAAATCTACCTCAATTAAAGTTAAATAATGGAAAAATATATTTTATCTCTAGATCAAGGTACAACAAGCTCTAGGGCTGTAATAATAAATGAAAAAGCTCAAATTGTCTCAATATCTCAAAAGGAAATAAGGCAAATATATCCAAAAGAAGGATGGGTTGAGCACGATCCTATAGAAATCTTAAACTCAGTTATTGAGGTTACTGAAGAAGCGATAGAGAAACTAAAAATCCAGCCTCAGCAAATCAAATCAATTGGTATTACAAATCAAAGAGAAACTACAGTTATCTGGGATAAAGACACCGGTATCCCAATCCATAATGCAATTGTTTGGCAAGATAACAGAACAATAACATTATGTGAAAAATTAAAAAAACAAAAATTAGAAAAAGCAATATCTGATAAAACTGGTTTAGTTATTGAGCCTTATTTTTCTGCTACAAAAATCAAATGGTTGCTAGATAATGATTTAAGCGCAAAAAAACAAGCTAAATCTGGAAAACTAATTTTTGGGAATATTGATACTTGGTTGATATGGAATTTAACTAACAAATCTACTCACGCTACAGACTTTTCTAATGCGTCTAGAACAATGCTTTTTAACATTAACACTCTTAAATGGGATGAAGATATATTGCGAGAATTGGATATACCCAAAACAATCTTACCTAATGTAAAAAATTCTAATTCTTATTATGGTGATTTTACATATAAAGGAACTAAAATTCCTATAAATGGAATATTAGGTGATCAACAAGCATCCTTATTTGGTCATATGTGTTTTGAAAAAAATTCAATTAAAAATACTTATGGGACCGGATGTTTTATGCTAATGAATACTGGAAACAAAATAATAAAAAGCAACAATGGATTATTATCAACCATTGCATGGAGAATAGAAAATAATATTTCTTATTCGCTAGAAGGAAGTATATTTATTGGAGGAGCAGCAATTCAATGGCTCAGAGATGAATTAGGAATTATAAAAACATCTGATCAATCAGAAAAAGAAGCTTTGAAATCAACTAAATCAAAGAATTTATACATGGTTCCTGCATTTAATGGATTAGGTGCTCCTTATTGGGATATGCATGCCACTGGTTTAATAATAGGAATCACTAGAGATACAAATAATTCAGATATCATAAAAGCTACTTTAGATTCAATTGCATATCAAACTAAAGATGTTCTGATAAGTATGGAAAGTGATGTCGGGAGTAAAATAAACACATTAAATGTAGACGGGGGTGCATCAAATAACAATTATTTAATGCAATTCCAATCTGATATATTAGGTATAAATATAAAAAGACCTAAAAATACAGAATTGACTGCTTTAGGAGCAGGTTATATTGCGGGCTTGAAACCCGCTTTTTGGGATATAGATCATTTAAAAAAATTAAATAAAAATAACACTTTGTTCCATCATTCATACGATAAAAATCAAATAGATGATTTATACAATAAGTGGAAAAAGGCAGTGCATAGATCTATGAATTGGAATTAATAAAAAATATCTATTGCTTTTTCCATGACTTTTGACTCAAAAGGACTTTCCCCAATCATTTCTCCATCTATATTTAGCTGATCACTACCTTCAGAAATCAAGTTGAATTCTTTACACTGAATATACTTTACTTCAGGTTCATTTATATGTGTACCATTAAATAGCTTGGGCAAAACATTTAGCAATCTCAATCTGGATATATTCCCTTCAGCAATTATCACATCAATTAATCCATCATCAAGTTTTGCATTTGGTGCCATTAACATCCCCTTACCAACATTTTTAGAATTACAAGCAATAGCAAACATAAATTCACCTTCGATAATATTGTTATCAATTTTTAATTTAGCATATCTAGTTTTCTTGAAAAATATTTCTATGACAGCAGCTATTGTGTATCTTGAATATCCGAATAATCTAAATTTTTCAGAGGTTAATCCAACATCAGTAATCATTCCCCACCCCACCAGGTTAATAGAATATTTTATGTTTTGTTTATACTTCGTTCTTAAAATATCTATTTTTTTTGTTTTATTCAAAAAAATTCGATCTAAAGCTTGAATTGGATCAGTTATATTCAAATCTAATAAAAATGAATTCCCTGTACCTCCTGGTATGATTCCTATAGGTATTCTAGTATTATCTTTTCTATTCATCATACCATTAACAATTTCATGGAAAGTCCCATCCCCTCCAATCATAATTATCCCATCATAATCCGATATGTTTAAAGTTTGAGCTAACGCGAAAGCATCTCCAGAATCTTCAGTAATATGTGTGTCAAATAAATAGTCCTTATCATCAAGAATTGATTCAATATTGTTTAATATATTTAACCCCTTCTTTTTACCACTAAAAGGGTTAACAATAATAATGTAGCTTTTCATTATATTGTTACAATATCTGACTTAAAAATAATTTTGTTCTGTCTTCTTTTGGATTATTAAAGAAATGATCAGGAGTACCTTCTTCCACAATTAATCCTTCATCAAAAAACAAAAATCTGTCAGCTACTTCTTTTGCAAATCCCATTTCATGAGTCACAACGATCATTGTCATACCAGACTCTGCTAGTTCTGTCATAACCTCCAAAACTTCTTTAATCATTTCAGGATCTAAAGCAGATGTGGGTTCATCAAATAACATAATTTTGGGCTGCATGGCCAAAGCCCTTGCTATTGCTAATCTTTGTTGCTGTCCACCTGACAATTGGCTAGGAAATTTGTTAGCCTGCTCAGGAATTCCAACTCGTTTTAATAAGTTCATAGCTATTTCATCAGCATCGCCTCGTTTTAATCCTTTTACTTTTTGTGGAGCCAAAGTTATATTTCTTAAAACTGATAGATGTGGAAATAAATTGAATTGTTGAAAAACCATTCCAACATTAGATCTAACATGTTCGAGATTTTTAACATCATCATTTAACTCTACTCCATCGATAGTGATTTGGCCTGAATCATGTGGTTCTAATCTGTTAAGAGTACGAATATAGGTTGATTTTCCTGACCCTGATGGACCAAAAACAACTACCACTTCTTTTTCATATACTTTGGAGGTTATCCCTTTTAAAGCCTGAAATTTACCAAAAGATTTTGTTATATCTGTAGTTGAAATAATTTCTTTACCTATTTCTTTTTTTGATGTGTTTTTCATAATATAACTCCTATTTATTAATTTTAACGAGTTCCTATACCCATTGATCTTTCAACTCTTGTGCTTAGATTTGATAAAGCCATAGAAACAATCCAAAACAAAAATGCAACTACACTAAGCGCTTCTAATGCTTTTCCAAAAAATTCAGGATCTTGTTCTGGAATAATTCTGCCAACTTGAAGTAAGTCTGTTAAAGCTAATACAAAAACTAATGAGGTGTCCTTGAATACTGCAATAAATGTACTAATTAAAGCAGGAATAACAACACGAATAGCTTGAGGTAAGACAATTAACGTTAATTTTGTAAATAAATTCAAATTCAAACTATCTGCAGCTTCAATTTGACCTTTAGGTATTGATTGAAGCCCTCCTCTTATAACTTCTGCAGTATAAGCACTGGTAAAAGCTGATAATATAATCATAGCTCTGATTACAACGCTAGTTTCATTTAAATTCCAAAATTCTGGTAAAAACTTAGGTAGAACAAACCAAGCCAATAATAACCAACCAACTAAAGGAGCACCTCTAATAGTTTCTATATATATTGTACATACAATTTTGACTGCTGGTAATTGACTTGCTCTTCCTAAAGCAAACAACAATCCTAAAGGGAATCCAACAGAAATAGCAACACCGGCTAAAATTATATTTAATAAAAAACCTCCCCATAGTGTTGGCTTGGGGCCATCTTCAATTAATAGAATTAGAAAAATTAATGGAATTATAGTTAGCCACATAAATGCCAACAATTTTCTAAAAATGGTAATATAAGGTGTTTGTGAAATATACTTTGCAAACAAATAAGAACTTAGTGAGAGAGTTGAAAAAATAATCACATTAAATATTGCATCTTGAGTTATGAATATAAAACATACGCTAGCAAAGATAATAGTAATAAATATCAGTTCTTTTATTGATGGTTTGACAAATATTTTTAATGACGAAAAAATCAAAAAAGAAGAGATCCATAATATAGACCACGCTCTCCATTCCTCACCCTGTGGCAAACGTCCGACTAGAAGTAACCTTTTATTCGCAGATACAACAGCCCACTCTGAAGTTGAAATAAATCCAAAAAGATTGCTTGCTATAAATCCAAAAATAACCAAACTAAGAAAAGTTATAAGGGTATTATAAAACGATCCGGAAAATGTATTGTATGCCCATTTTAATTGTTGATTCATAGCGTTACGCACCAATCCTTGTAACTCTTCGATTTATGAAATTCATAAATAAAGAAATAATCAAACTTAAACTCAAATAAGTGAATAAAATTAAGAAAAATACAGGCAATGCTCTTCCTGAATTATTCATTATAGTTCTAGAAACCATAAATAGTTCAGGGTATGCAATTACTACAGATAGGCTTGAATTTTTAGTCAAATTTAAAAATTGATTTGTTAATGGTGGGATAATAGAACGTAAAGCTTGAGGCAAAATGATTAGTGTCATAGATTGATAATTACTTAATCCCAACGATTGCGCAGCTTCTGTTTGCCCTTTTGAAAGTGATTGTATACTTCCTCTAACGATTTCTGTAATAAAAGTCCCGGTATATATTACCAATGCAAATAAAATAGCTCCAAATTCTGGTGTAAATTCAAACCCACCTGATTGAAGATAAGTACCTTTCGAATTTTGATACAAAGAAGGTAAATCTAAAACAAAAGGTCTTTGAAGAATAAAATAGGTTGATACTGAAAGTATCAGAAAAACAAATGTTCCTGCCAGTGATCCGTTTATATTATAATTTTGTATTTTGAGTTTCTTGCCATCAATATCCTCTTTTTTGTTTAAATAATAAGAAAGAGCAAAAGAAATAATTGTGATAAATAAAAGAACAATGACAAAAATATTCGAATTAACGTCTTCATTTGGCTTGGCATAAGGAAGTAATATTCCTCTATTGGATACCACTACAGTACTACCAAAGGTTAGAGCTTCTGTGATTCTAGGTAATTTTAAAAATATAATTTGCCAAAAAATAATTTGTATAAGTAATGGAGTATTTCTTACTAATTCCACATAGAGATACGCTATTGTTGAAAACAACACATTTTTAGACAATCTTGCTACACCCATGATTGTACCTAGTAGTGTGGCCAAAATTATTGCAACCAAACTTACTCTTATTGTATTTATCACACCAGTAAAATATGCAGACCATCTACTATCATTACTAGTGTAATCTTTTAAAAATGTGTGACTAATACCAAATCCTGATCTACTTTCAAAATGTGAAAGTGTCAATTCTAATTGCATAGCTTTGGATATCAAATAATTTGCAAAAAAACCTACTAGAATTAAAAAAAGAAGTTGATAAAACAAATTTCGATTTCTTTGAGATCTACTCAATTTAGATAATTTGTCTATAAAAATGTCCATACTAAAAATATACCATAATAAATAAAATGTCGGGTTAATAAACAACCCGACATTTTATCAAACTCAATTATTTGTTTTCAATACTACCTGAATGGAGGTGCATATATTAATCCACCATTAGTCCACATAGCATTTAAAGAACCTTCTCTTGTTAATCCAAGAGGAGTTAAATGTTTTTCATAGATTTCACCATAGTTACCAACAGCTTTAATTGCATGTTGAATAAATGTTGGGTCAACTCCAAATGAAAAATCTGCTACTTTACCGTCTCCATAAGGAACGCCTAATAGTCTAGCCATTCCAGGATCTTTAGGATCAGCAGCCATAGCAGCAACATTAGAACTTGTTATACCGCTTTCTTCAGCTTGAATCAAACCAAATACAACCCACTGTACAACATCATAGAATTCGCTGTCATTATCTCTTGTTAAAGGACCAAGTGGTTCTTTAGAAAGAGTTTCAGCCAAAACAACTAATGCTTCAGGTCCTCCTGCAGCTGCAGGAAATTCAGCTCTTTTTGATGCTAGTCCGGATTTATCAGTAGTCCAGCCATCACATCTTTTTTCTTCAAAAGCTGCCTGTAATGGGTCATTTGTTTCAAAAGTTAATGGTGTATAATCCAATCCCGCAGATTTAAATCTATCATCAAGATTCAATTCTGTAGTAGTACCCTGAAGTACACATATTGTAGCTCCAGCCATATCTTCAATTGTTTTATAACCACTGTCAGCATATACCATCATTCCTTGTCCATCATAGAAAGTAGTTGCAGTAAAATCATTACCTAGATCTCTGTCTCTACTTGCTGTCCAAGTTGTATTTCTGATTAATAAATCGATTTCTTCAGAACCAAGAGCTTCGAATCTTGCTGATGCTGTTAATGGAACATATTCCACTTTACTTGCATCTCCGAGTATTGCAGCTGCAACAGCTTTACAATAATCTATATCAAAACCTTCGAATGAACCTGCTGATGTTAAAACTCCAAAACCTGTTAGGTTGTCGTTTACACCGCATTTAAGAGATCCACGCTCTAGTACTTCTTCTAAAGTTGAGTGATCCTCATGATCATCTTTTGATTCTTTTGCTACTTCCACTTCTGTTGCCACTTCTTCAACTTCCTCAGAGCTACAAGCTAATACTAAAGTTAAAGACATAACAGCTAAAAGTAGAAAAAATAACTTAGATTTCATAATTATTTCTCCTTGAATTTATTATTAACGCCTTCTTGTTATATTCAATTGAATATTTTATCTTTCAAATTATTAAAAGTCAAATAATAAAAAAAGATTTTCCCTTCACAAAAAGCAATTAAATTACTAATTTAATTTCCTTGAGTTGCAGATTTAATAAATTTAAATACTTCAAAATTAAAAATATCTGGTTTTTCAAAATATATAGAATGACCGCAACCAGGAACATATACATATTTAGAATGATTTATATAAGATGATGCAAGTTTTATAATTTCAGGTGGCATTAATGTGTCATACTCTCCAACCAAATATAACACTGGCATAGTTAGTGCTTTCAAATCATTCCCTGATGGTCCTCCTAATAAATTCATTTTAGTAAAATCCATAGAAGGATTTGTAAGTTCGGGGTTTGTTTGACCTATCTGAATATAGAGATTTGCCATTTCAGGTTTTTCTTTTTCAAATATTTCTGATATGGCTTCTAATCTACCCCGAGTTCTAGGATTATTTTTTTGCCAGTTAATCATTTCTTTTTCTAGTATTGGTTCTCCCATTCCTCCTGTAGTATCAGCAAAAGTTACACTTAAAACTCTTTCAGGGTTATCAACTGCAAATCCTAATGCTGAAACCCCTCCCATTGATTGAGCAACTAAATGAGCTTTCTCAATCTCTAAATTATCCATGACAGCTTCTAAATCTTTTGGAAATTCTAATAATCCTGAACTATTATCATTGTCATAAGAATGCCCAAAACCTCTTTGAGAGTAAACAATGCATTTATATTCTTTAACAAAAAATGGAATTTGTTGAAACCATGATAAAAGATTTCCTCCTCTTCCATGCATAAAAATTATTGTTTCATAATTTTCTTTGTTTGGAATAAATTCTTGATATTCAATTTTTATATCTTTGAGTTCTATCAATGCCATCAAATTTCCTTTATAAATTTCTTTCTAATTCTTTTTCTTTACGAGCTAACACAATTAACGGTTCTAATATTATTCTCTTAAAATCATTATGCATATATATCCAATCATTACCATATTTTTCAATCATACAAGCCACTATAATTCCTATTGTATCTTGCTCCCAACTAAAATTAGACTCATGTAAAAATCTTTTAGCAAAACTATGAAATTCAATATTTACAATATTCTCACTTTTAAGAAAATTTTTTATATTATTAAATAATTCGTTATCTTCCATAGTTAATCCTTATATTTGTACTAATTTTAATTTTTGAACTTTAGATAATTTTTTTATTCTGTTTTCTTCTTTCATAGCCATACTTTGGTTATTAAATATATTTTCATAAACTAATTTAAAAGGACCTCTTCCTTTTGTATATTTAGCACCCTTACCTTTTTCATGTGCTAACATTCTTTTTTTAATATCATTTGTGATCCCGGTATAAAGTGTTCCATCTCTGCAAAGTAATATATACACATACCAATTTTCATTTTCCATCTTTCACTGTTATAGACATAATAATTCCAATTCTCTTAACCATATAATTTTTTTAATACACTAGAGTTTAATACTCTGACTGGATTGTTATTTAAAAAAGCAATTACATTATCAATTATTCCTTCTTTATAGGCTTGATAAGCTTCTTTTGTAACATATCCAATATGAGGAGTTAAAAGAGTATTCGGAGTGTGCAATAAAGGATGATTTGTTGTTAGTGGCTCTTCGTCAAATGTATCTATAGCAGCTCCTGCTATTTTGTGTGAATTCAGCGCTTCTACCAATGCTTTTTCATTAATTATTGGACCTCTTGAGGTATTTATAATATAAGCACTTCGTTTCATTAAGCTTATTTCTTTTTTTCCAATTAAATCTTTTGTTCTTTTACTAAGCTTAGTGTGAATTGATAATATGTCAGAATCCTTAAAAAGTCTTTGTTTTTCTACATAATTAACACCATATTGTTTAGTTGCCAAATCATTTAGATTTTTACTCCATGCAATAACTCGCATTCCTAGGGCCAAACCTACTTTTGACACCAATTTACCTATATGGCCAAATCCCAACAAACCTAGCGTTTTGCCAGTCAAACTTGGGCCTATGTGTGTTCCCCATTGCCCTGCTCTTAAAAGTTTATCTTCTTCATGTATTTTTCTTACTAAGCTGATAATTAATCCCCATGTCAAATCTACAGGGCCTTCTCCTGAACCAGGAGTTCCAGAAACAACAATGTTATTTTTAGTGGCAGCTTCAAGATCGTAAGATGCATTTTTAAGCCCTGTTGTTACAAGAAATTTTAGATTCGGGAGCTGATTTATGACCTCTTTAGGAAATTTGGTACGTTCACGTATTCCAACCACTATATTAGCTTCACTAATGTTATTAATTAGTTCTTTAGAATTTTTAAAATGATTATTGTATACAATCAACTTAATTTCATCCGGCAATCTTTTGTCTTTTGCCATATCATTAAAATAACTATGGTAATCATCAAGAATCACCATGTTTATATGAGTATTAACTTTCATAAATAACTCAATGAGAAATTCCAGATATAGGAGGGATTGGAGAGCTAGCATGAATAAAATTACCTACGCCAGGATTTTGTTCTAATTTACCATCGTTTAATAAAACATTTCCTCTAAGTAATGTCATCCAAGGTTTTCCCTTTATTTCCCAATCCTCGTATGGAGTATATCCTGTTGTACTTTGATGATCTTTTGCTTTAATTATTGATGTTGTATCAGGATCAATAATTAACAAATCAGCATCAGAACCTGGTTGAATAATTCCTTTTTGTGGGTAAAGTCCAAAAATTCGAGCAGGATTTTCTGAAAGCATTCTCGACATCCACCAAATTGGGAATTCTCTTTTTATTACACCCTCTGAGAAAATTAATGGAACTAATGTTTCTATTGACGGAGCTCCAAATGGAATTGGATCTCCATTAGGTGCTCTGAAAATATTTTCCCATCCTAATTCTTTTTTTTCAGATGGAGCAGGAGAATGATCACTACCAATAGTAGATAAATATCCATTTTTCAAACCATCCCATAATGCAGTTTGATTCAACCCATCAGCAGGCCTTAAAGGAGGTCCGATTTTTGCAAATGGTCCAATTTTTTCTAGAGCTGTTTCGTCTAGCAATAAATATTGAGGACAAGTTTCTCCCCATACTTGTTGACCTGTTAGTTGTGCGTCAATAATTCTATTCAAACCAATTTTTGATGTAAGATGAACTATGTATAATGGGCAATCAGTCATTTTAGCTAATAAAATACCTCTATTTATTGCTTCTTCTTCTGCCCACGGTGGACAAGTATCAGGAAAATCTGAAGGTTTGGTGTTTCCTTCAGATATAGATTTATTCATCAAGTGCTCTATAACGTCTCCGTTTTCTGCATGCAACTGGACTATACCACCGTTTTTAGCAACAACTTCCATAACATTTGCAATAAATGAATCTGATACTCTATGATCATAAGTCATAAACATTTTATAAGAGGATACACCCATTTGAATTGCTTCTTTAAGACTATCTATAATATATGGTGTATTACTTAATATATAATGAAATGAATAATCTACTAGAGATTCTCTTCCAGCTTCTTCTTTCCATCTTTTTATTGCTTGAGGAAGAGTTTCTTTTTTTTCTGAATTATATTCTCCAAATGGAATAATTGTTGTTAATCCTGCCAACGCTGCCGCTTTTGATCCAATTCCCCAGTCATCTCCTGGTTTTTCTCTAATGTGAACATGGCAATCTATAAGTCCTGGCAAAACATATTTACCTGTGGCGTCAATATAATTTTTGGCTTTTGGCATTGTAGATTTATTTCCAACAGCAACAATCTTTTCTCCCTTAATCGCAATACTAGCTTCAAATGCATTTGATGAGAATGCTACAATTCCTCCATCTATAATTGTATCGACAATTTCAGGCATACTTATTTCTCCTTTTTCATATTACGTAGAGCTAATTCATTCCAGACTTCTTCAATATTAATATCTGATTTTTCTAACAAAACAAGCATATGAAAAAGTAAGTCAGAAAATTCATATATAACTTCTTTTTTATCATCACCTAGGCTAGCTATACTTAATTCTCCTGCTTCTTCTACTATTTTTTGCGCTATTTTAGGCATTCCTTCATTTAGTAAATTTGATGTATAACTATCATTATTGAAAGTTGTATTTCTTTCTTTAATAATTTTTATTAATGAATACAAAAAATTCTGATTCGTATCAAATTCATTGAAACAACTATAAGTACCATTGTGACATGTAGGTCCTTGGGGAATAGCAGAAATTAATATTGCATCTTTGTCACAATCATAAACTAATTGCTTTAATTGCAAAAAATTACCTGATGATTCTCCTTTTTCCCATAATTTATTTCTACTTCTACTATAAAACCAAACATGCTTAGTTTTTAAGGTTAGGTCTATCGATTCTTGATTCATATACCCTAGCATAAGTACATTTAGAGTTTGATGATCTTGTACTATTGCTGGTATTAATTCTTGTTGTTTTTTATCAATCATTCCTAATTTTTATACCTTTAGAATTTAAATATTGCTTTATATTTTTAATTGTATATTCTTCAAAATGAAATATACTTGCTGCTAATACAGCGTCTGCCTTACCTTCTGCTAAAGCTTTATACATATGCTCAGGAGATCCTGCTCCACCACTAGCTATAATCGGTATATTTACATTATTTGTGATTTCTTGCAAAAGATCTATATCATATCCTGATGTTTTCCCGTCTTGATCTATACTTGTAACTAAGAGTTCGCCAGCTCCTAGTTTTTCTAGTGTTTTTGCCCACTGTAAAGCATCTAAGCCTGTTGGCTTACGTCCACCATGACTGTATATTTCCCATGAATTGCCATTTTTTTTTGCATCTATTGCACCTACTATTGCCTGAGATCCAAAATAATTGGAAGCCTCATTTATAAAATTTCTATTTAAAATTCCTGAAGTATTTATAGAAACTTTGTCAGCACCAGAGTTAAGTAATTTCTTTATATCTTCAATAACTTTTATTCCCCCGCCTACTGTTAACGGAATAAAAACATTTTTCGAAACTTTTTCTACAATGCTTAGTATTGTTTCTCTATTTTCAATACTTGCAGTAATGTCTAAAAATACAATTTCATCAGCGCCAGAATCGTAGTATTTTTTTGCTAATTCAACCGGATCCCCTGCATCAACAAGGTTAATAAAGCTTTTTCCTTTTACAACTTTTCCTTTATCTACATCTAAGCATGGTATTATTCGCTTTGTTAACATATCAATTCTCTATAAATTAGCTATATTTATTAATAATAGTTGGATTTAAATAATTTTCATAAAATGCTTTACCAATAATAACTCCGTTAACACCTAATTCGTTTAAGGAATTAATATCTGAATCTGAAGAAACTCCTCCGGCAACAGTCAAATTTATTTGAAATTCTTGCATTATTTTACTTATATAGTTTGTTGATACTCCTCCAAATGTTCCATCTTTATCTATATCAGTATAAATAAAGTTTGTAACACCTTCTTCTATCATATTGGAAATAAATTGTTCAGGAGATAATTGCATTTCTATTTCCCATCCTTCGGATTTGACTTTCCCATTTGAAGAATCTACAGATACAGTAATATGATTTGCTCCATATTTATCTATGGATTTACTAACAAAATTGTTTTCATTTTTAATTGCAGCACTTCCTAAAATGATTTTTTCAACTCCAAGAGAAAAATAATATTTAATGGTATCTAAATTTCTAATTCCTCCACCAATTTGTATTTTAAGATTTGTTTTTTCAACCATTTCTGTGATAAGTTCTTTTGAAATCGGCGTGCCTTTTCTTGCTCCTTCAAGATCGATTATATGAATCCATTTAGCTCCATAAGATCTCCATTGTTGAATTACTTCCACAGGATTATCAGAATAAACTGTAAGTTTGTCATATTCTCCTTTGTAAAGCCTGACACACTTATTTTCATATATATCTATTGCTGGAATTATATTCATTTATTTACCTAAATAAATTTATTAATAAAATTATCAAATATTTTCAAACCCAAATCTCCGCTTTTTTCAGGATGAAATTGCACTCCTACGTAATTGCCTGACTCATATGCAGAACAAAAATCATTACCGTAATTAGTACTTCCAATTATATTTTCAGATGATAAAGGGTTAACATAATAACTATGAAGAAAATAAAAGTATGAATCATCAGGAATTCCTTCGAAAATTTTATGAGATTTTCCGAATTTAACCGAGTTCCAGCCTATATGTGGAACTTTTACTGAGTGTGATATTTTAGGAACAGTTCCTTTTAATAAATTTAAACCTTCAATATTACCTTCCTCTGATGATTCAAACATTAGCTGTAATCCAAGGCAAATACCTAAAAATGGTACTCCGTCTTTAATAAGACCGATAAGAGTTTTAGTTATATCAAATTGTGAAAGTTTATCCATAGCAGAAGGAAAAGATCCTTGACCAGGAAAAATCACAGCGTTAGCATTAATTAATTCACTAGCTTTATTTGTAGTAACTGGTTCACATCCAACTTTCTTTAATGCATTTCTTATGCTTTCTAAATTGCCAGAGTCATAATCCACTATATGAATTTTCAAATATACCTCGTTATTTAATTGTCAAAATAAATAAATAAAGAAATATTATAAGAAACATTGACTATTATTATCCATAATGAGAAACTATCTCTTCTTAATAAATCTTATAAATTATAGAATTATGTTAACAATAGCTCTACCATCGAGTGGGCCTTTATACCAATCAACAATAGAATTTTTTAATAATGCGGGGATTACTATTAAAAAATCAAGCTTACGATCATATACGGGTACTACAAGTTTTGATGACAATGTGAAAATGATTTTTCAAAGACAAACAGATATACCTTCTTCAATAAATAATGAAATTGCAGATATAGGTGTAATGGGGCTTGATAGATATTTAGAAAACAATGATTTTTCAGATACTAATATTATTATCGAAAAAATGGGATATGGCCAATGTGATCTTGTAGTAGCAGTCCCACAAAAATGGGGTGCAATTAATAATATAAAAGACTTAGTTAATTATTCTGTTGAAAAAAAATTGAAAATTGCCACAAAGTACCCAAATCAGACTGCAAAATACCTTAATAAAAACAATTTAGAATCATATGAAATAGTAACAACCAGTGGATCAGTTGAAGTAGCACCTGAAATGGGATTAGCAGATATGATTGTTGATATAAGTTCTACTGGAAATACAATAAGAGCAAACAATCTAAAAATATTAGATGATGGATATATATTATTCTCTGAAGCCACAATGATTGCAAATCTGTCTTCAATAAACAAATCGAATGAAAAGTTTGAGTCTGCTAAAAAAATCTTAAGATTTATTCTTGGGTATCTTAATTCCAAAAAATTTAACACAATAATTTTTAATATAAATTCGAAAGACGAGAGTACATTAGTAAATAATCTAAATAAATATATTTCATTAAAAGGTGTAATAGGGCCAACGATAGCAAAAGTGTTCTCAAATGATCAAAAAAACTGGTACGCAGTAACCATCATTGTTTCTAATAAAAATTTAAATGCTGCCATTAACGACTTAGATGAATTAGCAGCTGAGGGAGTTACTGTAATAGAAAACAAATTAGTATTTAACAAAACATTAAATGTAGATAAATTACTAAAAAAATAATTTAAACCCGTATTATATTTATACATATTAAAGTTATAATAATGTCCTTATAAAAAGATCTATTAATTTAAAATGACAAAAAGAAAAGTAACAAACTCAAGAAAAACTAACGAAACTAATATTAAAATTTCGCTAAATATTGATGGAAATGGGAATTCGAATGTTAATACTGGAAACGAAATGTTTGATCATATGCTTTCACAATTATCAAAACATGGACTTATAGATTTAGATCTAAACTTAATAAGTGGTGATAGCGGTCTTGGGTGGCACCATGTAGTTGAAGATGTTGGAATTCTTCTTGGGGAATCATTCTCAAAGTGTATTGGAGATGGTACCGGGATAACAAGAACAAGCCACGCATACGTACCACTAGATGAAACACTCGTAAGAAATGTTATTGATTTTGGAGGTCGTGGATATTTTAAACTTTCAGGTTACATAGGCGATTCAGATTTAGGTGAATTAAGCGGATCATTAATAACACACTTTTTAGAAACTTTTAGCAGAGAAGCTAATTGTAATTTGTTTACAACTATTTTAGAAGGCGTGAACAATCATCACATTTCTGAAGCAATATTCAAATCATTAGGTATAGTTCTAAAACAATCTTTATCTATTGACCCAAGAAGAAAATCTATACCTTCAACAAAGGGCACAATAACTTAAAAATGTTATTTAATTCTCCTGAATTTATTTTTATTTTCATGCCTATTGTTTTACTTTTTGCTTCCCTAGCACAGAATTATATAAATAAAGAAGCAAATATATACATAATAATTTTAAGTTCTATTTTCTTTTATGGTTTTTGGGATACATATTATATTCCCTTATTACTAGGATCAGTTCTATTTAATTTTCTAATACATAAAAAAATCAAAGACAATAGAATGTTAATAACAGGGTTAATTATTAACATATCTGTACTATTATTTTTTAAATACACAAATTTTTTCATTGATAATTTATCAATGATACTCGACAAAAATTTTACAAATTATAATATAGGTTTACCATTAGCAATTTCATTTTTCACATTTCAGCAAATAGCTTTTTTAGTAGATAGTTATAAAAACAAAACAACTAAATTTTCATTTCATGAATATATACTTTTCATCATTTTTTTCCCCCAACTGATAGCTGGCCCCATTGTCAGATTTCATCAATTTATACCTCAATTACAATCCAGAAAACTTAATATTTCATTAGAAAATTTTTCAATTGGAATCGTTATATTCTCAATTGGATTATTCAAAAAAATTGTATTAGCAGATCAACTTGGCATAGTCTCAGACAACGTATTCTTACATTCAAATCAACATACACTCTCGTTTTTTGAATCATGGGGCGGCATTTTAGCTTTTACTTTTCAAATATATTTTGATTTCTCTGGATATTCAGATATGGC
>Ga0114933_10000494_pt1 | contig 48167 bp, 31 predicted proteins | sample 4SBtaG_FD_89691 | JGI IMG/M metagenome (GOLD analysis project Ga0114933, IMG submission 89691) | Deep subsurface microbial communities from Kolumbo volcano to uncover new lineages of life (NeLLi) - 4SBTROV12_W25 metaG | ecosystem: Environmental > Aquatic > Marine > Volcanic | place: Kolumbo... | reverse complement strand
CCGTCTACTGCCTTAGCATATTGCAGGCCTCTTCCGTAAAATTGTCCTGCTTTATGTTCGCCTATTGCTATGCCCTGGTAAACTAAGGAGATTAACCTGGAGCCTAGCTTAGCAGAGACGTCATCAAACTCGGTCCCTAGTTTGGCTCTAAGCTGGGACTCGGTAAGGCCATTAGTGTTTTCCGCTAGGGCGATTGCATTTGTATTAAAGTTGTCAATAGATTGCATCATTTCAGCAATAGTGGCGGATCTTCCCGCTAATTGATATTTATTTGAACCTAATTTGATTGGGCCGTCTGTGGCTATTACTAAGTCTTTTAATCGCCCATCGGTTGCTGCTCCTGTTAATCTTTTTAACTCTAGCTCAAGTCTCTGTAGTTCAGCCGCGGATGTTGCTCTTTTTCTTAATTGTTTTTTAATTTGTCCAATTAATGTAGATCTTTGTTTATTAATTATTTCTTTTACTGCGGCTTTTTTATTAGAATCCCATCCTTTGAACATTTCTTCTAGGTCTGGCATTTCTAGTTTAAGTAAATCGTGTTTTAATATGTCGTCACTAAATACTTTTATCTTATTCCGGTCAGGGATTATTGTACCGGATTGTCTAATTCTTTTAACAACTGCCTCGTTATCATATATCTCAGCAGCTAGCAGCTCTGCTTCCCTGTCTGACAGTGTGCCTTGTGCTTTAAGGTATTGTTCAATTCTCTCTTGTGTTTGTCCAGCAAACTTTATTCCCCTTGATTCTGCTTCTAAAGTGGACAGGGCTGCGATATCTGATTTCATATCACTAAGGGTGAAGTTATATACATCATACTTACTTAGATCAAAATTAAGACCACCTTGTAGATAGGACGCCGCTGCGACATTTGCTTGCAGTTTTCTTTGGATTCCTTTATCAAAGTGCCCCGAATCTGCTATTAATCTTTTTAGGAAACTATCCCTGAAATAACTATTCTCTCTATTAGCATTGTATACAGTCATCGCCTGCCATATACTGAATGTCTTATGAGTAGGCGTCCCGTACGCATCTACTGGTCTCGTTGAAGGGCCTCTAACATCTTTAAAGTCTTCCATGACTCCCCACTCGCCTCTAAATATATGGGCGGTGGCTTCGAAGTATACTCCTCTGGTTATCTCATCTCCGTGTAGTAGTCCCTTAGTTTGTATTTCAGAAACATTTAATTTGTGTTCTTCTAGAACTATTGCAGGGTCATATAATGCTATATTTGTTTCTTTCATTATCTTCTGCATTTGGTTAATCAACCTGCCTTCATTTGTACTTACGTCAATGTTTTTAGCAAGTTCGTTTATAGCTTTCTCTTGTCGTTTAACAGCAAAGTCATAAACCTTAGATAGGTGCGCTTCTTTGTTTCCACGGTAGCCTGCTTCTTGTAGTAGATCATAATTCATTCTAATAAACCGTTCTTTTAGTTTATCGTGTGTTATTCCTGATCTTTTTAGCATTTCAAAAACAGAGGATGTTAATTTTTGGTGATCCAGCCCTTTTATTATATAATTATCAGCAAGTTCTACGGTTACGAGGGCGTTTGAGAATTTCTTTTCTTGACCCACGTTTGCTAGAGGCATTTCTTTAAAATTAAAAGTATTATCGAATTCCTCAGCACTAACGCCAAAGGTTTCCATTAGCATTTTTTTAAGAAAACGCTTTTGTCCCCACACGCTTTTATTTTGGGAATGTAAATTATCTAACGTTCTTCTCATATGGACCTCAAAGAAGTTCATTAAGTTTGGTTTCTTTGCTCCGACAATAAGTCCAATACCGGTACCTACTTTCATGCCGTTAGCTACGCCGATAACATTACCTTTGAAAAACTTAGTGGAGTCAACTATCTTAGCCATGCCTGGCTCTTCAAATGGTAGAAGATTAAATATAAACTCATCTGTTTGCAAGTCAAATGTTAGGGATCTAACTATTGATTTGTACTTAAGGGGATTTCGATGATCGTATTGACTAGGTTTTACTTTCTTTTTACTTACTCTTTCGTTTATTAAGGGAGTGTCCGGCTCGAGTATGTGGTTATTACTTCCATGTAATAGGAGGCGCTTACGTCCCTCAGGTGTTCTTTCAGAATCAAGATCTATTGTAAATTTATTAGTATTTCCTAGGTCATCTGCTTGGCCATCCATTAATTCTTTTAGAGACAGTCCCTTGTATTTACTATCGGCTGCCACCAGATCTACTATGTCTTGATTAACCCCGCTCTCGGCTAACCATCTCGCTACCGACATATTGGATGTTGTTCCTGTTTTATTATTAATAAGCTGGGAGGCTCGTTCGACGGACACTACCTTTCGTAGGCCGTCACCACCTCTAGGTAAATGTTTTGCTAAGCCCCGTGCAGCATTGTTTGCCCATAGACCGGTATCTTGCCCGACTAAGCTGTTGTAGCTAGGAAGGTACATTGTCATGGCGTGGAAGCGAGAACGTAGAGGTCCTAGTTTGGCGAACCTCGCCTGTTGTTCCTCAAAGTCTTGCTGTATGGCTCTACCGATGCTGTTGGCCCACATATTAGTAGTACCATTACTATCTATCGCATTTTGCACAATAGGCATCTGTCCTTTAGCTGCCTTATATTCTCGGTGGGCCAGACCGGGCATAAGAGCTTTATCACTCAATGCTTGGTACATTTGTTTTTGAATATTGGCGTATTGTCCGAAAGGCAAGTAGTTCTCTGGCGAGAATATAGCACCCATTGCCCTTGAGGCAGAGGCGGGTGTTAGTCCAAATAGTCTAGAATATATTCTGGAAGCATCTTGTTCGCCTATTCCGTGGTCTGGGACATCAAATAGAGTACTTTGCTCTGCAGCATCTATTGCGTGGTGCCATGATCTTTTCCGCCCCGTTATGATATCGTCAGCAACATGCCCCACTCCCATCATTGCTTTAAAGGTTTCAGGGTCTTCCAATCTAAGTTTTTGGGTTTTCCAATATAATAAATCTTTTAATATTATAGCACTACGTACGTCAAAGCCGGGATGGTGGTGACTGGCTGATGAGAATACACTTATAACATCAGCAGGACTGTGCTTTATCCAGTTATCCATACCTACACGGATATCTGTTGGGAGGTTGTGTAATATATTATTTAGTTGTTTTTTATCTTGATTTTTAACTGCATTTACAAGTTCTTTTTTCCAAGCATCCTTATTAAATACCTTAGTTGGACTTTGCTCCGCCACAGCTTCATGCATGAGGCTATCAAAGATATTCTCTAATTGTAGCGATTGATCAACACGATTATTACTTGTTATAAACGAAGCCCAAGAGTAGGTATCAACAAAACGGCCAGAGGCATTTAGTGCTTCCTCACTTGTTTCTTTTGCAAGTCTTTCTACTAGTTTAAAATTACGGCTACCCGGCCCACCCAGCTCCCCAGACTGCAAAGCATCTGACGCCATTTTATGTAATAGGGGTAAATCCGCAGTTCTAATATTGTGACCTTGCCACACAGGAGCAGCATCTGTGCCACTATACACATCTTGGGCAAACTTTAAGGTAGAAGCCCACTTGTTCCATATAGTGACTTCCCCTCCAAAGTGCTTAGTATTTATAGTCACATAGCGAGTTCCTGTCTTTTCTAGCTGCTTAGCACTATCCTTAAACATGGCTGTAAGTTCTTTAAACATTTCATAGTTTTTATTTCTATTACCCTTTTGGTGCTTTAACATAAAGGCTTCGACAGAGTCTTCTATGCCTTTTGCGTCCCCTACACTAGCCCAATTGTCTGGACGAATAAAATGATTAAATATCTTTTCTTTGTTTCCGCCTTTTTGAGTAACATAGTTCATCCAATATACACTAGTCTTCGCATCTTGTATTAACATTTGCGAGCCCTTGACTGATGACTTTGGCGCATTGAACTCAAAGTCAAAAGTAACTGTATTATTTTCTGTGCCCCTTAAATCTGCGTCTAGAAAATAGGAACCCTTTCCTCGTGATATATTTTTATAAAAACTATCAGGCAGCTCACCGGACAAAGCTCGCATCTCGTCAGATATTATTTTACCCCCTCTAACAATGTCTTGTACATTATTAGTACGCGGGCCTATTAGTTCTCTATAAGGTTTAAGGGTACGGGCCACTCCCTTGGTGAATTGTCCACTATAGAAACTATCATCCATTAAATCATTAAATTGTTTATCTATTCTAGAAAAAGTTGCTCGGAGCTGCCCAAGGGTATTAGTTACAGCATCTTTTGCACTAGTAGAACCGAGGGGCATATGAATAGCATCGTTATGGATAGAGGTATGCACTGACGGAGCTATCATACCCATTTTACCTATATTAAACGACTGTTTGATGGGTTGGCGGATCTTCCCTTTTGAGCTTAGTATAATTTCTACATTTTTAAAAGATACATCTCCTCTAAGCACGCTTTTAATATTAAGCTTAACATTTAAATTAGAAATATAAGTATGGTATTCCGCCCTAGTCATGCCAGAAGACTTAGCCAGCGCATTTAAATGTGCTTCTGCCACCTGCCGTTTGGCCGGGCCCGACGTACTTATTATTGCCTCTAGTTCTGCTAGTTCTTTTTTAAGAATATTTATATGGTCATCATAGCGCTTTAATCCCTTAGATAACTCATCAGCATAAGCGCCATTACTGTAGAGTTGATCGTGAAGCTTTGTCTGCCCGCTCGCCTCAAAGATTGCTCTATGTTTTTGCTGCATTTTCCTGTCAGCTTCATGTAACGCATTTAATTGTTGATCACTTATATCTAAACCCTGTGCAACGTTATCAAGCTGCATTCGTATTACTGAGGTTAGATCATTTGTAGTCGGGGATATATAATTATTACCGGAACCTATAGCTGGTAAGTTTTTGCCTAAATAGTCTGCAAAGATTTCTCCAGCATTTCTAGCTTTCATTTCTAATTTTTCTTTACCAAAAATATGAGGAATTTTTGACTCTATATTAAAAGTCGGACCATCCTTAGCCTCTTCGATAGAGTCGTTTAAAAAATGAGGGACAGGGGAGGCGGTTTGAGAAGAGCCGCCCTTTTGTTCTATATCTCTTAATATCTGTTTTTCTAGTTCAGAAACTTGCGCCCTGATACTTTTACTTCCACTAACAGTGGTCATAGTTGGTTCGTACTTAGCCGCTTCGAATAAGTTTTTAAAAGAGTTTCCAAAGTTTTCTCTAAATGATTGCCAGGCACCCGAGTGGATCCATTGTGTGCGTGCATTTACGATCCCCAATAAAGTAGGGAGTGTCATTGCCGCAGCTATTGCACTGCCCGCTCTTCTCTCCGGACTTTTATGAGTGGGGGAAAATAAAGCTTCGTTTTCTTCTTTAGTTTTATTATTCTGAGCCATGTATCTGCTTTACTATTTCATCTGCATATGTTCTTCTGACATTTAGCGTTACTGTGGTTTCACTGCCTTCTACTGGGATTACTCTCACATTTACAGTATAGCCGACAAACCCCATTCTATCTAATAGCTGTCTGATAGCATCTGTCACTTCTCCCTGTGACATGTCCATTGCTCCTATATCTCCGCTTACTCCATTTATGTCTATAGGTTGAATCAATGGGTTATTTTTAATTCTTAACATTTGATCTCTCCACCCCATTCCAAAGTCATGCGCCTCCATACCCTCATTTAATACTGTCGCTGTCTGATAGTCGCTAATGTCTACATTAGGGCTCATTAATGGGTGCAGACTTGATGGCCTATTATAGGAATTAAAAAAAGTATCAGGATTTGGTAAATTTACTTCTTCACCTCGTCCCCACGCCATTTTTAACATATCTCCCATTTTAGAGTCCGCAATGCTTAGAATCTTTTCCCGTTTACCTTCCGGAGCTTCTAAGAAAGCAGTCCAGAAAGGCCTGTCCCAAGTGGGCATGGCGGAAAAAGCATTATAAATATTTACATCTGTTTCGAAACCTAATGCCGTATTTGGATCAGAACCATGCCACGGAGAACCAAATCCCATATCAGACCCCATTCCCATTGCTGCCGGATTATGCATCCTTTGCAATGTTCTAGTCTGCGGACTACTTCCAACATTATAACCTATATTTGAATTAGAATACTCTAAATTATATCCCTGTCCCCCGCCAGTATTCATCCACCCTCCGTAGCTTCCGAGAATTTGTTTACGATACTTTTGATTACCAGTGGCTTCATACATATCTTGAGCTCTTTGATATTCCACCATGTCAAAATATTCTTGGTATTCTTGTCTTTCTCTAAAACTATCCGGTACGTAGTGACTACCGGTTACCGCTCTATACATTCCATGTAGTGTTCCGTATGTGGCTCCTACTGCTGCTCCTAGCATTGCGCCGGGGCCTCCGCCTAGTAATGCCCCGCCTATTCCCCAAGACACACTTCCTTGTAAGGGATCCCGAGTAGCTCTCAAACCCCTAGCGTAAGGTTTTGCGAAACCCTCAACCGGGGAAGTCCAACTTGCGAAGTCTCCCCTTAGCATCATATTCTCATATTGTTCTTCTGGAGAATAATGACCTAATACTTTGGTATGGAGAGGAGAGCGGAGATGTGTGCCATACTCCCAGAAAGAACCAATAATTCTTTCTACAATTCCATAATCCGAAGAAGGTCTTATGTGCTCATTTTGTGATAAGTTTTGATATTCTTCTTCTGGGTTAATTAATTGGCTAACCTTAAAACGATGTGGATACATTTGGTATTTCAGCATCATTGCCTTATGCTGCTCTTGTAACTTACTGAATCGTTCTTCTTCAAGAACAGATAAATATCCCCGGTCGAACTTTTGTTCAGCCAGTTTCTCTGTCTCTCTATACTCCTTTGAATATGGATTAGCATTCAGCAATACCTGCATTCTATCAATATAATTATACCCAGCCATGGAATCACCATAGCCCTGTTCTAGAAATTCAGTGGCAAGTCTCCTTGCTTCTAGAAGATCTCCCTTAGTTCTTTCCCATAGGTTCGGATCAAAACGTACACTGAACTCTTTTGTATCTGCGGGGTTATCCCTGGATACGTATAAGAACTTTCCTTGGGTAACCCCCATCATTGCCATATATGAATTAACCTGAATTCTATGCTTCCACTTTGGCTTGGATAATCTGCCTAAACCGTGTCCTCCAATTGATTTAATTTCTAAAGGTAATTCTTGTCCTGTTCTTGGGTCCTTATACATAGCATCTACATAAGATCTAAGATCTAGCTCTGCGTCTGAGATTAATGCTTCTACTCTTGTTGCTAAACCTGTTTGAATTAATTGATTCTGCACCATTTCGTGAATAGCCGTACCGTGTTCTAATATTTCTTGGGTATCTAGGTCAAATTCACCCAGACCTACCATTGTCAAAGCTTGCTCATATGGAGTGTAACCCAAGCGAGAGGCACCAGTGGGAAATGTAATAGAAGGTTTGAAGAAGTTTTCATAAGAATCACCCGGAAGTAATAACTCTCCGTTTGCTATTTTACTATTATGCACAACGGCTCCGGGCACTGTGAACGTTTCCCCTTCCCCTACGTCAAGTGCGTAAACTAATCCCTTATAGGGTCTTCGTTCTATGTTTCTGATATTAAGATATACACATGGTCCTCTGCTTGCTTTTTGAAAAGCAGGGTCACCGTGTACTACAATCTCACTTGGGCCAAGTCCTTTTACATTAATATTCAAGTAATAACCTAATTCGACTAAGGCGAGACCAGATACTATCAAGGTATTCCCTACTACTCTTCCTGGTATCTTATGGTGGAGTAGCGATGTCCATGCTTTATATGCAGAGTTACTATTGTGGAATCTAAAGATAGCTACATTCTCATTGGTTTCTGACGTCACTAGAAAAGCCTTAAGATATCCAACTAGATCAACCAGAGTACCTGATAATAAATGAGTATGCATTCCATCATTTTGTAGCACATTAACAAGATCTACATAGTATTCAGGATCTTGTATGAATTGATTTATGTAATACTTTATTTCAGTTATTATAGCGTCAGGTGTGTCTACTCTATAACTTACTTTGTCATTTTCTACTATAGACCATCTAGCTAAGAGACCCGCTAGATGAGTGGATGCTCCGTTTAGTGGGATACTTTTATCCTTGACAGTTATCTGTTTGGGTAGTTCTATGTTTAATAGAGGATATGTAACTTTATCTTGGCAAGTTAGATCTTTTGCAAAGACCCACTCGTCATTGATGTAGAAAGGGTGTCCGCCGGTCACTGCGATTGGGAAATCTTCAATACCATCAATTGTTATGATAAAAATATCTTCATCTACCTCTCGGTTTTTTATTGCCTCTACTGGGAAATAAAGTCCATGTAATGTTTTGACTAGTGTCCCCACTTCAACTTCGTCTGCCCTGATAAGAGCTCCTTCTGTTTCGACCAGAGTATCAGGAGTTAAACAGTAAGGGTCGCCCTCTTGGAATTGCTTTGGCATCCAAGTAGGCATTTCGTTGCCAAGAAAGTTTACAGTTTCTATACTTGTTCTTGGACGGGGGACTGCCCTACGGAACAGTTCAGTAGTTCCAGCTAAGTCTCCTAAACCTGCATCCCAGTATCTTCTGGCAAGGGAATCCATTTTATCTGCACTCTCCGCTATGGGTATATTAGTATACGGCTCATCCCCTCCCCACATAGTTGCTGATGTTATGAAGCCGGGAAGACCCATAGGCTCAATCCATCCTTTATAAACTTGTTCACCTATTAAAGGTTTGATATTGTGAGGAGACATAATAGCTGCTTTTTGCGACCCTTGCCCCGCCATGGTGTTTCCGGTATTAAAATTACCTAAGTAACCCTGGTACTGCGGACCATGAGTCCCAGCTGATTCCCCTTTCCAATTTGTACTAGTTCCTTTCATATAGGCTCTTTGAGCAGCATCTTCGTGCATTTCGTTACCTAGTGCCATTGGGTGTAGCGAATTATATAGTCTCCCTACAGTAGCTCCTGCTAGAGGACCAATCACCGGTACCTCTGAGAATACTGTCGAGGGAATAGGATAAGGTCTATCAGACCAATGTTTCTTTTCTAGGTAGTGCGGGTCTACTATATCCATTAAAGAAAAATCTACAAAAGGTACATCTCTTGTTAAAAATTGTTCTAATTTAGAACCATATAAAGTAGGAGTAGCTTGGGATTGAGCTTTCAGACGAGGATACCACCCAGGTTCGTATCTCTCAATCCTGCCTCCGGCTATAGGTGTTAAACCCAATGAATTATGTACTATAAACTGTTCTAAAGAAAAATTATGAGACTCTTCTACAGTATAATCGTACACAAGACCAGAATAATGCAGTTGTTCGGCAGATTTAACTTTAATAAATACTCTGCCCTTTTTTATATGGAAGGTATCTCTTAAATTAAAGGAATTTTCCTGTAGTACACAGCTTTCTTTTGTGTAGTATTTAGTCGCTCCGAGATTTAGGAAACTTTGAAGCTGTTTTGCGTTTATTGTTATTCTGTAGGATTGTCCTTCATTTCGTTTTTGAAGATATCCAAATATATCAAAAACTAATAACATATTCCAGAGTTGCAAGATGTGCTGTTCCGATGCCGAAGTAAAGGCAGCATTAATATAATAATCTTTCTTGTTTTTGCTGAAGTGTCCGTCGCCGTAGAACCATCCTACTAAAAAGGCTTTTAAGAATTCTTTACCGAAAGATAGAAAAACAGGATTATTGTATTTCTTTGTACCTTTATAACAAAGTTTCTTAATAACAGACCAGAGCTCTACAGAAGAAAAACGAATACGTCTTGTCTGTCCTGTGGATACTGATTTTTTGCCGTTTATTACATTAACCGTACCCTTTGGAGAAGGAGAACTAATTGTAACTTTTCTAACTTTCCAAGCTTCTTTTAGATACGTAATTATTGAATCTACCCAATATTGTTCTTCGGCACTGTAAGTGGCTTCTATTAGGTAGTTACCGTTGTGCTGGATGGTTCCCTCAGCCATGAACCATCCAAGAAAAAGCCCCAGGTCGTGGTCAGTAGAAAATTCACCAGGGATACTTACTCCTTTCCTACAGTAAGTATTCGTAGAACGATTAGTAGTAGTTTGATTTTGAAGTAAGGTAATTTTACTATGCGGCCCTTCTCCTTCTATTAAATAGGGTAATTTCTCATCTAAAAAATGCAGTAATCTTAGTTTCTTTGAACGCGAGCTAACGAGGGGTTTTTTATAAACTAGCCAGTCCTTTTCGTTAACTTGACCCGCCTCTTTCCACCTTAGTTCTTTTGTATCTAGAGAAGTTAAAACAGGATGTTGTTTTGTTAATTTTGGAGATATATAAGTATGGTAAGGTTTAATTTGTACTATAGCCTCATCAACCTCACGTGTAAGTATCTGTGAAACTTCATGTGTTTTTCCGTCTAAGCCTACTAGTTTATCTTTTACTTTTACAGTATCTGCGTAGACATACTGTCCATAATTTGTTTGCACTCTGTCATCCGGGGTAAGGCACCAGCCGCGCCCCTTCCTCGCAGCTACCATGTCTTTTCCAGAATATAAATCCTGAAGATCTGCATAATCTTTTGTTAAATCCTGCACAAAGGGCGCAAGGACAGGTACTGCTCCTAGAAAAGATAAGGGACCTTCTGCTAGTTGAGGTTGTAAGTATGCGTTAGCTAGTCCTCCTATAGCCGCTCCTTTAATACCGCCCATTGCAAACCCCAGAGCAGCTCCAGGTATTACTTTTGAGGATCCCGGCATAAGGCCTTCCATGTAACGAGCAGCATTGTCTACTCCCATTTTATCGTACGCCCAGCCAGAGAGCATACGAGCTTTTACCATTTGATCTGCTACTCCGACTGTTATTCCTTCATCTAAGAAACTCCAATCAAATAAACCTGAAACATCTACAAAGGTATCAGCGGCAGTATAAGCAACTGTAGCTCCGGCAAAAGCGCCTAGCCTTTTTCCCCATAAGGATGCTACACCGCCTGCCGTATTATATTTACCTTCGTCCCATCCTAAGCCGGTACTACTGATTAATTTATTAATTGTGTTAAAACCCCACCCTAGGCCAAGCTCTGCTACAGATTTAATATCTGTAGGAAGTGCTATGAAGGGATTCGCATTTTTAACCATATTAGCACTAGCGACTAAGTCGTTAATATCGATGCCCGCATTCATTGCCCATGTAGTTTCCATCATCCCTAACTGGGACGTTACTTCGTCCAGCACAGAGCCGGGGCCTGAGATTGAATCTTGTTTTAAATAGTCATTAGCCTTTTTTAGGAAGTAAGAGTGTCTATCAGAATAAGTCTTTAATTCATCTATAATATTTTGATTACCATAAGCGGCCAGATTGTCAGGATCCACAATTGTAGATGTAGTGAACTTTTTCATGTCATATCTTAGTCGTTCATTGAACATTCCAAATTCTATCTCGGACGCTTGCTTCGCTCCGACCCTACCTTCCGAGACAGCAGTCTTTACTTTGGCCTGTATTAGATCAAGAATGCCGGTACCGGCAGCCATGTCCTGTTGGTTACTATGGTAGACAGAGTACTCGTAGATATACCGTTTTATCTTTTGAACAGGGGATTCTATACCTCCTCTATTCTCTAGTCCTCTACCTCCCACTCTTACTGCGTCTAGAATATTGTCGACAGCTTTAGATTCTCTAAAAAAGTCAGAGTCCTGACTCCTCTTTCTAATCGTCTCTGCTACTTTTAATAAACTATTATTATCTGATAAAACCTTTCCAGCGCGTAGTCCGCTTTCTTTAATTACACCTTGATGATTTAAGAAATCAATTACTTCTGTCATATAATAATCATCAGACAATACATCATCAAAAGAACGTTTACTCATTTTACTACTTAGGGAATTTACCCTAAGCATAAGAGAGTTTAGAGTTTCCTTAGTTATTCGATTAGGCCCATTCTTTCCTAAATCAGTACCCATCCATTGTTTAAGCTCTTTGATAGTGTTACGGGCATTATAGGAGCTATATGAACTATGTTTTCCATCAATCATACTATTAAACTTATCGGGAAGAACTGTCCTTAGTCGAGTAAATACACTGGGCGCTGATCCCTTTCCATCAAACATTCCAAGATGACGTTGCATAAAACTAAAAAATGGATTATCAGAACCTCCGCTACTATCGCTTAAATCCCCGGTTCCTTTCATTTGTCCTTGAATATATACATTAGCTAATTTCGGAGAATCAGAAACAAGGGCTGCCTTTAGGCTATGTCCAATTTGTTCCCATTTCCCTTCTTGCGCGTCGAATAGATTGTAATTTTTATCCCCTGTTTTTCTAACCAATAAGCCGGGAGTTCTTCGGAAATTATAAATATTAGTATGGCTCCTAGCTTTTCCGGTGCCCATTTGTGACCAAGCCCCTTTTTTAAATGCAGCAGTTTGAGAGCTCGGAGCAATAGCCATTAAGTCATTCACAGGCATGACTCTGTGCATTTCTCCTCGGGAAATTGCTTTCATTGGGAATAGATCTGCTACTGAGAATTTATTACCGAGAACAAGTAGTTTCGAGTGTAGCATTTTATCAGTCCAATATTTTGGACCCATTTTCTTGATATCAACTAGAGATTTGGTTCGTTCATTGAAGTACATATCTTTTGCTAGGACATTATCAATGAAATCTGTTTTATTCTTTTCAGCAAGTATCTTAGTGTTGGCACCTGCTTGTATTTTCTTTATATCAGTATAAACACTTCCTATAAGATTCTTTCTAACCCTTCGTGAAAAATCCGAAGATTTAGCTTTGCGTAAACCCAATAACCGAGCCATATAAGGGAGTTTGCCACTCTCGTTATAGAATGCTTTATGTACTAGTCCTTTTCCGCCAGCAGCATAATTGGCTCCACCTACTGTATTTATATACTGATTTGTACCGGCGCGTGTGCCCATAAACTGGAGAAAATCATCAAAGTTACTTTCAAAAGATGTTTTGGAATCTCTATTAGAACTTTGTTTTCTCTTTTCGTAGCTCTCAAGTATCCTTTTGTAGGAATAGTCGTACTTTTCTGTAAAAGCTTTTTTAGCAAACTTATAAATGGAACCCATACTTTCGCCTGTTCTTTTGTAACGTGACAGAGTTTTATTAGTTTGTGTAAATAGCTTTTTTCTGCCAGAACCAAGGGCATGCTGGAAGGCCTCACTAGCGGCGCCTAGTCCGGCAGTGAAATTCTTTAATGGTAATCCTCCAACGGAGGTATTCAAGTAGTCTCCCCGGTTTAAGGATTCTGCTGTTTTTGCTAGACTATCCTGTATTACCTGAGGAACATGATCTACAATTTTGTCAGCTAATGTACCAAAACCTGCTTTTACAAACTTACCGCCGCCCCTGAAAACAGCATCAGCTCCTACGTAGGTAGGTAGGTACTTGGCAAAGTTTATAGCATGTCCAGGTACATTCCACCATGCAGGTCCTTCTTTGTGTTCTGGTCCTTCTCCTAGAACTCCTATGTTCTGTTCCATCACGTAAAAAGTAGGGGCAAGAAAGGCCGTTTCCTTAAAGTACTCAGAACCCCATTTACGCATAAGTGCGCCTCTTTGTCCTCTGTCAAAGCTCCTATATTGGCTCATTTTTCCAGACATACTTTTTATATTATTTAAAGTAGATTCAGCGTTGATAGCGGTGGAAGAAGTGGCTGCTCTATGTAAATAGTTGGCCAGGGGTTGTACTTTGGTGTTTGTTTTAGATAAAAAAGCAGTTAAAGATGCATTGTTTTTTAGTCCATATTCTGCGGCTTTCTTAAGTCCACTTTTGTGACTTGCAAGCCTGGAAAGTAAGGCTGTTGTTCCCTTGCGTAAACCCGTGGTAGCAAGGGCACTGCCTCCTATAAACATTGCCATAGTAAGAGCCATTTGACCCAAGCCTTTAGCTATGGCACTCCCTGTTTGTTCGGGAGGGGTTATTTGGTCTTCATATCTTGACATACTTAGTTAGTATTTTTAAAATCACTAAGGGCCTGCTGAAGTACCCTATTAGTCTTATCAGCTTGCTCTTGAGTTACACCCATACCTTCTTGTACTGCGGAGGCTTGCTGTTGAATTTGATCTATTCCGCCAAGTATAGGAGATCCAGTAATCTCCTCTACTAAAGCGGCTATACGTATTAATTTAGTAACAGATAAGGAAAGTAAATCTGTTAAAGATAGTGACGGAAGCATTTTACACATAAGGCAGGCTAAGGCTACTGCAAAGTTTGAATCAATAGCTGCCTCGGCCCATTCTCTACTAGCGTCCGCTACCCCCTCTAATGTGGATTCTGTTGGTAGTGTCTTACCCCAGATCTCTAGAAAAAGGGCAGATATAGTTCCGGGCCTTTTAAATGTAGGGACTTCGGAAGGATGTAGGACAGCCATACAGCAGGCGGCAACCTCTACATCTACTGAGGTGGCTTTGTTCTTCTGTAATTCAATTATGCTTTGGACCTCCCAGCTTGTGAGTGTTCGGTAATAGACGGTGTATTCTTCTAGCACTATTGAATATACAGAGCCATATTGGGCCTTATAAGCTAATAATTTAGAATCATTCATGTATTAGATATGTCATAAATTGAAAAGTGGGAACACTATTTCTAGGTTCCCACTTTTATTAGGAGGTACTATGAGAAGAAAAGATTAATTTAAATCTTAAAGTTCGATACTTTCCCGGTCAGCCACAAAGCCTGAGAACTTAGAAACCTCCTGGGCTAGCACAGTTACAGCGCCGCCGGGCTCTTGTCCCCAATCAATATTAGCGGGCCAAACAGTGTATCTATTTGATATTTCAACATCAATGTCAAAGTCAGCATCACCCTCAGCCATTCTCTCATTAACCGAGTTTTGAAAATCTGTATATTCTTTTCTTGTCATCATCCTAATTAAGTAATTCTTTCCCGCGATGAAACAGGCCTTTATTCCGCCATGTGTTCCTTTTAGTGAGTCAATCTCGCTTTGAGATGGACCCGAATCGCCTAATGGAAAAGAATCAGGTATTATATCTTTCAGTTCTTTGTCTGACATAGTATATTTCTCCTTATTTATGTTATATAATATAGAACTATTTTAGTGTATATTACAAGTTATTTTTAAAATATTATGTGGTTGTATCTAGTAAAAGTTTACCTATAAACTGTAGGTTTTCTATTGTATTATCTGCCGAGGGGGTAACTGTATGAGACTTTGACATAAAATGAACATCAGTAATAGCGTATTGCGCACTAGAGTACTGTGCGGTGTAGTCTCCTGACCTGTACGCCCCGCTTTTTTCTATCGATTCCTTGCTATAGTCTATGAACAAATTAAGACCGTACTCAGCTCCTATAAAATCAATATCTAATTGTGTATCCATGTTTAAAGCCAGAGTGCCTTGCACCATAGTCGTACCCCGCATATACGCCGAAGATATTGAACTTCCTGGGGTAAATAGAGGTACAGATGGTTGCTCGTTACTAAACTGTATAGCTACGGTGTTTAGCTCTAATGTTTCGTATATTTGTCTATATCTATATTTATCCTGCACCGATTTGGCCCACATATTGAATGCATTTAAATCTGTATTATTTATAGCAACTCCTCCTAGCGTTACGTCGTATTTTTCTTTTAAAAACATCAAAGAGTCTACTGGATCAACACTGCCGACTGTGAGTACTCTTTTAAAGACAGGGTCATAGTAGGATATAGTGTTATCTAGGAGTACTACTCTCCACTTTGTAATAGGCATTATAAATAATTCATTAATTTTCGTCTTCATCGGGAGAGTCAGTTGAGGAGGCGCACTAAGGATAACTGAAACGTTTGAGCCTGAAAAGTACATTATATTGCTTCCCGGGCTGTGAAGTTATAGTGCTCCAATACATTAGAGGAGTCTGGTGCAATGCTTTGCTGAACATTTGTAAAAGTTACTCCCCGAAGCTCTATGACTTTGTAGTCAGAAACCTCATTGTATACTTTATTAGTTTGCCAATTAATGTTATTAGCTAAAGCTGTATTTGCTAGTTGTTCTGCCTCCAACTCTTGTCTTTCATATTTAATTTTTATATTAATTTCTCTGCGAAATAGAGCAGCTTTTCCTTTTATTGCTGGCATATTCTTGTCTAGATCGGGGGATATTTCTATAAATTCTTTTAACTTAAATGCTTTTTCAAAGTTAATAGAGATAATACCCTGTATTACTACTTCTCCTAAAAGAACAGAATCCCATGTTACCGACTTGTAGCCGTGAATAGGCATTTTTTGCTTTGTTTCCGTATATTCAATAGAAAGGGCCTCTGCTAAGAGAGCATCATTCAGCCAAATAGAAGCGTTCATGCCATTAAAATAACGTTTTCCTTTACTAGGCATTATAAGGCTCTTTTATTGTATTCAGCTATCATCGCGTCAGCCGCCTCATTAATAGTAACATATCTATCAGGGGCTCTATATATTTCATAAAAGCCATTTGAATCTGTAGAATCTAGCACTAGCCAGTAACTGAATTGTACTAGCTTTTGTTGGGAAATTAAATCTTGAAGAGTAATAGTTCCTCCTGAGAAATCACATACTCCAGAGTCTATAGTCTCTCCGGTCAGGGGGTCTATCGTGCTTCCCCATGCGCCCTCTAGCGCGTTACAGATTCTTGCATCTAGATCGTCCTCTGTATTCATAATAATTTTAGAGGATTGATCTAATTTTAATGCTACTTCAAAAGCCTCAGAGCCCGTTCCTGGAACAATATTTCCTGCATTAAGTAGCGCAGTAAGAACATATCCGTATCGAGTATATTCAGAAGGAGGAGTGTACTCAGTTAATGTCTCATACGTAACTTCCACCTCATATAAACCGAGATTTGTCTCTACCATTGCATCATCCGGAGAGGATCCAGGAACAAGACCTGTTGGAAAAACAAGATTCTTTCTGCCTGCTTGTAAATAATATGCTTTCGTATTATCGCTAGTATTTAATATTGCATCAACTAGGTCTACGCTGCCGGAAACATCAGGGTCCGCTGGTATGGTCACCTCCTCTGTGATTATTGCGGTCACGGGTGTGTCCGTGCTTGTTGCAGCGTTTTTAAAAATAACTTCAGATATTATATCCATATCCTGTGCAGCAGCTGTACTTGTTGCCTGTAGGATTTCTGAAGTATACTCTAACTCTAAAGCAACAGTTAGATCAGGGTAGGAAGCTTGAGTTGAATTTATATAGTCAATAGTAACGGGTAAGTTCATAACAGTATAATCATATGAAACAAGTAACTCTACATCATCTAATACGGCCGAAGCTCCAGAGATGTTAAAGTGTAGATCGCCGCCGGGCCCCGCTGTCGAGTAGTCTGGAGTTACGTCAGTAACAGTAGCTCCGCTCCCTATAAAGGGAGGAGCTCCTCCTGTCGGAAGGGCTTGGTGAGACGTTGCCGTTATGCTACCCGTGTCATCAATACGTCTTTGCTCGTCTCCGCTGTTGTCCTGTGCTGTGTAATTAAATACTTTTATAAAATCATTTATCGCTACATCTCCCTTAGCGATATCGTGTCCTACATAGGCTCCGGAGGAACCAGATGAGCTAGACTCTGTGGGGTAGTGAAACTCTATTTTTGCTAACATATTATTAGAGCCAGGAGTATCTCCTTCATCCATTGATGTTTGAAAGGAATATTGAATTCGTAGGTTACCCACGGGGGTATTATTGCTGAAAAGACCCATGGTTACAAAGTCCCACGTTGAGTTTAGCCACCCAGGGACACCTGAAGTAACCGCTACAAATGCCGGTATATTAGAAACAGTAGCCGTATAATTACCAGAGGCATCTAGTGTTGCCGGGGAAATAGTTACTCCAAAATCGGCAGGAATTATGGTTGCACCTGAATCCTTACATGTCATGATTAAAGCCCCTAACTCGGAGGGATCCCAAGGATTCGCTGGGTTTTGCATGCTGAGGGGTTCTACATTTCCAAAATCAAGCACTATTTCTTCTAAGTAGGTACCGCTACCCTCCGACACATAGTTAATAGGTACAGTGACTACTTCATTAATCTTATACTCATAAGTGATTGAAATATCAGAACTATCTGCAGGTAAAAGCATACCAACATCAAAAGCATTAGTAGTCGCGTTATAGGAGCATGTGGCATCTGTGTTTACCGTGGTAACGCCACTACTATTGGTGCTGTTAACAACGAATGCGATATTTTCTATGTCTCGTACAGCCATCCCATTGGGTTCACTGAGTGGGATATTGGCCTCCCAACTTGCTTGTGTCTCTAGAGTTGTTGTATACTCTATGTCAAAAGGAATAGGGCCCGTATATATATACTGGAAATTTATTTCCACTTGTGTAATATTATATGTAGTGTTTGCAATAACTACGCTTAAGTTGTTGTCATTTATATTATAGGGCATCTCTACTTTAAGTTGACCATTAGTTCCAGTTATGGCTGCCCGGAGTCCGCTGGAGTCCTGAAGTCCTCCTTGGCCTATTAGCGGAAGCGTGGCACTATAGCCCGCTGAAAATATTTGTATATCAGCATAACCTACTTGCGCAGAAGACCCGGACGAAAAAGTGTAATTAGAGAAATCTCCAGAGGACTCTACCAATAAGTCACCGCTACTGTTTATAACTGATTCATTAAAGTATAAGGATTTATTAAAAGGACTACGGCCTCCATTTAAGGTAAACGATGTTAAATCACTTGATGTAACTGCGAGACCAGCTGGCGGATACGCAGAGGGTAAAGCACTAAGGTCCGGGGTTACCTGTGTAACTGAGGAGGCTCCAACCATAGCATCTGTATACGAAAACTGCTCTACAGGAGAAGATGCTGTAAAGGAGAACACACCTGCTAATACACTTGACGTAATATTTGTACTAGCTGCCTTAGTTCCTGTTGCTGTCCCGTCTATGGCAGAATCAAAACCAGTAACATCTATAGCAGTTTCTGTCACGTCAGCACTGGTGACATGTGCGCTCAGCGCTAGGTGTCCATATATTCCATTTAATGACGGAGCTATAATACCTACAGCAGCGTCTACCAAAGAAGGTCCATTTGTAGTTGTTAGGGTTCCTGTTCCTGTAACTGCAGGATCGACAGATAAGTCTTCTTGATAACTTAAGATGCCTGGACCGCCTCTACTTTTGTACTCATCTCTGGGTACTAATGGAGCCGGAGGCAGGCTTGCCTTAAGTATACCTGTATCTTTATCATAAGAAGTAAGAACAATAGAATTAGTAAGATCTGGATAATTAGGTATTGTTACATCAAAAAAGTCGGGGGTACTCTGCGGATTTTGCATAAAAGCACTGGACAGCAACGGTAATACTTCCTCGCCATTATTTGCATCTAGAATATCTATTTCAACATCAACGTTATCATTAGATATATTATGATATTCATACTCATAACTAGTAAGGCTTCTAGGTACTGTATAGGATAAATCAGCGGTAGAGGTTCCCTCGAGCATTGTCTTTGGAATAGTCACCACGACTTCATTAGCGGCTGATCCCGAAGTAGCTACAAGAGCTTGACCCGACGCACTGGCGGTAAGATGGTTGTCCGTATCTGCTGGATCAGCACCCGTATAAGGAGCAGCACTAACTGCGTCTTTACTGATATTAACGGTCCATGTAAAGTCGATACCACTAGCGCTACTACTAGAGGTGCTAGTGCCTACTTCTGGCGTACTGTTAAAGTTTAATACCTCGCTATTTGTTTCATAAATAAGCTCGCCTATGTTATGGAAATCTTGAATAAACTTGTTGCCCCACTCCGGTATTGCGGGAGTAACGGAGGCGGTAGTACTCGAGCCCATTCCGAAAAAAGCACCGCCACTAGTGGTGGTAGTAGTGGCGAGATTTATTAAAGCATCAGCACTACTAAAATAAACGCCTTCTAATTCAAACATACCAGTAGAAGTATCTACACTAAGGGGGGTGGCCGAGGATACAGGTGTAGCGTAGTTGGCAATAACTTCACCAGAACTTGCGCTAGCTTTTACTTCTAGAGACTGAATTTCAGCATTGCTAAAATGCAACGGGGGATTAGCTATATTAAACGTAGTTTTGGTTGTCCATAGATTATTTTGAGCTTTTGTGATAGAGACACGATCAGCGTTATCAACGATGTCTGTGTCTGTATGGGTAAACGTTCTTGTAGTATTTTCTGCACTACCAGCCGGTAGAGTTAGAGTTAGAGTTTCTGTATATTCTGTATATATAGCAGTTTCATCCACCTGAGTGGTAAAGAGTCTGTAAGGCTCTGCGGCCCGTGGTACGCTACTTGCTGTGCTGGGCGCAGTAGTGATGGCAGCTTGAGCGGCACTTACGTCTGAAGTAACAGGCGCAATGTTATCTGGTTTTAGATACTCAATATCTTCTGCTACGTATTGAAAGGTTGTTTCTAGGTAGGCCTCATCTGTGCCTGTGACTGCTCCCTCGTCTACGAAGTGGATATTTCTCAACCACATATAGGAGTAATTAGCAGCTTTATCTGGTTTTTTAGGACCCGTAAAACCTGTGTGCCATGCTGCGCCACTTCTCCCTTTGTTTTCCTCATTAAACATTAATAATAAGTCAAAAGGAGGAATACTGTCTGCCAGGTGTATGTTGGCTCCTACCGTCCCGTAGATATCGACGCCTGCCACCAGTTCAAAAAAAGCAGCCCTATCAAAGTTAATAATCACAATAGAACCCGCTATTGTGCGAGTGCCTTTAGTGTAATCATGCGCAACAGAGTGGCCTAGTTTTCGTACTGGGGACTTATCCCTATGTATTGAATAACTAAGTGCTGCTAAATTTGTTAGTGGGATAAAGCTTTCTTTAGACACCCGCCCATACGCTACTATATATGCAGAGACATCTGAACCTGAGTAAGCTATGGATGTGTTCGTTGCTGGAGGTTTATATACAGAGAATTGCCCTGTAGCCAGCGGCGGTACAGCAGTATTCGCTTCTGCAGCGGATGCTATCTGCTGAGTTCTAAGCCTTTTCTGCTGCTCTTCGGTTAAAGCTTCGGGTATATTTTTTGAAAGATCCGCCATAGTTAATTCCTTAGAAAAGAGTGGAGGAGGTTATCCCCCACTCTGAGTATATGTGTATTATCCAAATGCCGTTGTTACTTCGCCTTCAGCCGAAGAGGGAGTACCGTCAGCAACAGGTCTCCAGTCATCAATATGTCTTGCAACATAAGTAAACTGAGCTTCCTGGATACCGTCATCGATTGAGATACCAGCGCCTTCAGAAATAATAGTTACATCAAATATACGCATAACCATTTGTTTTCCATATTCATTCATACCGTATAACGTAATATCGAATGGTGGAATTTCATCTGCATATAATGCTGTTCGTACATCCGCTGAAAACGGACTGCTGCTAGATGAAGTGGTCTGTGTGTTACCTGGCATATATGATTGATCTGTTCTGTGAACACTTGAGATATCCATAATATCTCTCAATGCTGCTCTGTCAAAACATGTCATCACTATAGAACCGGCAACACCCCGTTTATTCTTTGAGTATGCTAATGCATTAGGGTCGCCGCACACAAATATGGGACGAACCTCTCTGTTTATAGACCATGAAATTCCTTGTAGATTTCCAATCTCTACATTTCCAAATACAGTCTTAATATCGGAACCGGCAAAGGTTGTGACCATGCCTGGATTAGTTCCATCTGTTACTCTTGATTTAAAAGCCATTTATTGCTTTCTCCTAATAAGAAAAGCCCCATCATGTAGACAGGGCTTTAATAAGTGGGTACTGCTCAACGGTAGTTGTGCCTCGTCAATTACATATTAGATATGTCATACTATACAATATCCTCAGCAGTCAATTGTACGTTATAATGAACATCTCTAATTTCAAATTGCGGACTAAGTGTAAGAGGGATAGTAATTTTACCTAATACTCTTTCACCTGGACTCATCTGAATAGGAGCTTTAAAACCTCTTAAAGCTCTTGGAACTAATGAATCTCCGATTCCCTTATCTAAGGCACTTTGAAATGCCTGAAGTAAAGGTGCGCTTGACACCTTACCGATGTAGTCTTGAGCAACTGTACGACATATTTGTAATACTTCTTGAAGTATTAACACAGTCATTAAGTTTTCAAAATCAGATTCTGCTCTAGCTAATGTTCTAGACTCTGTGATTTTGACTCCATCGCCATCAATACGTCCAGTAGCAATTCTACTATTAGCCAACACGTCTACTTGTCGGTTACCTGACGCTTTGTCAATCTCAGTATATCTGTAGCGCATACCCTGTACTCCTGGAACAGCAAATCTAAAGATTGCTTCTTCCGTAGGAATAGCGGCAATTAAGCCAGCAATAGCTGCTGTAGACATACCTGAATATCTAGCCCCTTGTTCTGAGAAGATACCTTCTAGGTCAGCTGCGTACATGAACGGTTGATTAAAGTCAGATAAAATAGTTGCAGCTTTGTATGCCTTTGAACTATCAGCATCTGTTAACCATTTTACACGTTCTGCTACATCTTCTCTCTTGATTCGGCCACCGATTCCAGTACCAGTCATAGGTTCGAAACCAATAACGCCAATCATCTCTCCGTTGAATTCATCTAAGAAAGTAGAAAGTTGTCCGCCGAAGTTCATAGGAGAACTGCCGGAACTAACATTCCAAGGAAACTCATCGGCTGGATTATCTGTAGCATCTAGAGTAAGGTCAACAACACACATTATGTCAAAGAAATCGGCAACAAAGTGCTCATACGCTTTATCTAAGTCATTCTTTAACTCTGCGTTAGTCATTTGAATACCATTTGCTCCGCCTGCTAAGTATTGCTGTCCAGCGTGTTCGCCGCCCCAGTCCGGGTCAGCTCCTACATAGTCATAATTAACTCCTATCCATAAATTATTAGGAGCAACCATATCTTCCATACTTGGGTCAACAATTGTCAGTAAGCCAGTTGCCTCATTAGTGATAGTTAAATTAGAGCCCTCTTCAAAAAACTTCTTACGAGCATATTTGAACTTAAGAGCAAAGGGGGCAGCGGCACCGAATCGAATATTGCCATCTGCATCTATGCTAAAGTCTGTAGGTGTTCCGCCGCTACCTTTAGTGAAGCCAACAGCTATTGCATCAAAAGTAAAGGCCACGCTTAGCGAGCCCGTTAAGGTGCAACTATTGCTTGAAACAAATGTTCCTACTTCACTTACAATGTCCATGTAACCATTTACCGCTTCAGTACCTCCACTAGAGTCTGTAAAAGTCGCAACAACGACTTGACCAGAGCTAACAGTACTGCTAGCATCCGCAATACCGGTACCTGTTAGATCTATGTGTACATTTCCTGCACCGTCTGTGAAGTCAAGGTTTCCAACAATCTCAGTTAGATCAGAAGTATTGAAGTAGCCCGCATCGCCGTTAATAGACCATATTGCTTTCTGGTCGCCCACAGCATTACTCATCGTAGATGTTTCACAAATAGTGTTATAGCTAGTAGAATCTCCTACATAATTATCAGTGATTGCATAAACCTGATCACCTTTAGCTAATATTTGCTCCGCAGAAGCACTGACTGTGTAAAGGGAATTAATCTTCTTTACAGGGAATGTTCCTGCAAAAGAACCACCCTTAGCATCTAGGTCGACAATTAGATTATCTCCAGAAACAGTAGTATTTGCGTCATCCGCATCAAACTCTTCAAGTGCGTCTAGTTCGAATGACTCGGCATAAGCAAACACAATATCCTTAGCATTTGAATCTGCATTAATCGCGGATACAAGAGCATCAATGTCTAGGTCTGCACTGTACTTTGATGTTAATTTAGTTTTAGGGTTATATAGGGTAACCCAACTTCCTTCAGTATCGGTAGTATACTTTAAGTATACGCTATTGTAGAGTGATCCTTCGTTTAATGCTTCAAGCGAGGCTACTTGAATTTGCCCTGAGCCTGCTGCATCGTATAACTTAAGAACAGATCTGTCTGCTTTTACTCCGCCGATTCTCATTCCCCATACATCAGGAGAGGCGGGGGAACCTACTTGAGCGTTAAAGCATTCAACAATTCCTCTTACTAAGGATCCTTTCGCAAACTCTCCGAACTGTGCGGATGCGTCTGCTGATGATGTAACTTTAACCGCTTCGTACATAGGGCCGTCTTGTGCAGTACCGAGTATAACTACTCGTCTATTCTGAGGACCTTGTGGCACGTTTCGATCTAAGTTATTATCAAATAATGTTCTAGTAACTTTTGGGGTTGCCATTTTACTTAATCTCCATTTTAATGTTTAATTAGACGCTTGGTCTTCTTCATCATTATTTGTTATTTTAAATGTTATTATATCTATCAAACTTTCTGGAACTGCTGTGTGCTTCTCTATGTCCACAATATATTCTAGGCTCCTTACGCTTAAAGTCTGATTCAATTTTTCAACTTCTTTGTCTTTCATTCGTTGTCGGAATACTGTATATAGAGAACCGAATAGTCCTCCGAAATGGTCCATAAAGCCAAATTGAAACCAATCCGCTAAATCTTCAGCTTCCTTGGGACTCTTTGCAAATATATCAAACTGAAAATATACTGAAAATCGCTGTCCATACATCTGCAGCGCTGTTCCGTCGTCCAGCATAATATCAGTCCTTAGTCGTGGCTTAACTTCTCTAGTTCCAGAATCTGGATTCGATTGAGGTTTTCCCCCTAAATTTACTGGAAGCATTTTATTAATACTCCATACGATTCCGTTTTCGATCTGAGCAGAGTTTTCTTTGCTAGCCACCCACTCCGGATATGCTGCGTCTAACCTAACGTCAGGCTTGAGCATATGTAGAGCTTGTTCTAAGTTTGCAATATACTTTAATGGTCCTGCATTACCTATTACATTTTCGCCATTAATGGTAAGGGGCATCTCTTCTCCCGAAGTTCCGTCCTTGTAAAGAGTTACCTCTACTACATTTTTAGCCATTAATAGTCTCCTAAATGCGGAACTACCTGTACTAAATAGTACTCGATACGTCCCTTTAATCCTCGCTTAATATCAACTTCTTCTATCTCAAAGGCTTCGATATGTTGCGCATGATATAAATCTGTTTCACTATACTTGTCTTTGCTATCATCTAGATCTAGCTCTATGATAACATCTCCTCTTTTTGGCTTAACATTTGACTTAACAAACATTTTTGACTTTTGTACAGTGATTCCAACTGCTCCGCGTACACTCATAGGATCATGTCTAACTTTAATGACCTCATCAGTAAATACCCATTTAGGGCCTCCGTTACCGTCTCCGGTAGACTCATCATAGTATTTACTCTTATCCCCTATACTGTATCTACGATAGAGAACATTATGTCCAAATTGCTCCATTACTTTGTCAAATGTTCTTTTAAGTTGATTACCTGCCTTTGAGCTCCTCCAAGGTGTCAACATACTATTCTCTATCTAAAGCTCTATTAAAGCCTCTAGAACTATAATCATTTCCATACGTTTCCCCAGCAGAAGAACTAGTTGTTCTCACTGGTAAGCTCTGGTGAGTATAGTCAGTATACGGAGTAGATGAACTATCTCCTTGTTTCAATAAACGTTCTAGTGCAACAATTTTCATATCTAACGCTGAAATGTTAACACTAAGGTAGTCCACTAGGTTCTTACCTGATAATTTAAGATCTCCCAATCCTAGAGTTCCTGCCCCTGCTCCACTAGGATCAGTGAAGTATGTAGACAAGATATCTCTCTTAGTCCTTGCGATTACGTATTCTCCTATTCTAGGAGGAATATTATCCATATCGATAGTACCACTATACAATTGTTTAGCCGTTATAGAATGTCTATAAATAGATAAAGCAATTGTGAAGTCATCATATTGTTGAACAAAAGGTCCAATCTCCATCTTAGCTTCTTCTAGTGTAGAAAAGAAGGGACTTATAAGTCCCATGAAGGAGATGGTAGGAGCCTGTTCGTTTACATCAACATTAACAGTTACTTCAAATATAGTGTTAGGGTCAAAGCCTAGAGTCAGTAACCCATCACTATCCGCGGTTTTATCTGACACTATAATACTGTCTTCAGTAATAGCATCTTCCCCAACCACAGCTAGTCTATCTATCTGTTCCGCTGATAGCGTTGAATAGTCTATCGTAGAACTAATATAGATTTCCGAGCCTAGGACTTCCCCATTTAGATTAGCCTCTGCTCCCCATAAGGAATCAACAGGCTTACCTAGAGGATGTCTGGTCTCTACGGTAAAGGTAGTCGCACCATCCGCGCTAGGAAGTCTACCATCAAACTTAGCAATTAAACTAAGTCCTGATTGCATTATACTGTCCTCAGCAGGAATACTTGACATTAAATATAATTCTTCCGGAATTATCCCTATTAACTCAGTCGAGTCATCTGTTACTTCTACGGGAGTAGGTGTTTCATCCGCTCCTGCGACACTACTAAACGACATTGAGAATCCTTTAATTAAAGATTCTCCCTCGATTGATTTTATACCATGACTACTTCTAGGAATGTATAAAGTATAAGAGCTACTCTCTACAAGATCATCCGTAGGAGTTACCCTTATTTTATTATCACCCTCAGGCGCTAGGACAACATCAACAGGTGTTTCGTTTCCTCCATCGCTAAGAGTTCTAAATAAGGTAGCAGCATAGGATAGAATTGAAGTACCTAGAACATTAGATGAAAATTCAATGTCAATAGCAGCAGCAGTAGGCACATCTGAAGCGCCCATGGCGTTGAACTCTGTGAGAACCCCGTCTACTGTTTTGTAATACTTTGCTCCTATTACATCAAATGCCATTTAATCTCCTTAGTATTTCTTTTTAGGCTTTTTCTCGCCGGGCTTCTTTTTCTTGCGCTTTCCCGCCTTACCGCCTGGATTAATCTTAGCCATTAAAGCTTAAACCTTACTGGTTCGACGTTTCCTACTAATGGTTCTTCGTCTACACTTATTCTACTAATCCCGCTGGATACTCCCAGATTAAATAATGCATCTTTTAAAAAGTCCATTACTTCTGTTCTTGGGTGCATACTCGGGTTAGCTCCACTTTTTTCAATCGTATAACAAGCTTTTAAGAATTCAACCTTATCAGCCTTATCATCTAATTTAGAAAGTATTGTAGAGAGTTCCTTTGTGCAGGGTTTAGGCGATTGTGAAAGCACATTAAATGCTTGCTTATCTACTTTACTGTCACTATCTATCCCCATTGTTCTACTAGAGAATGAAGGTGTTTTTAGAACTTTACCAGTTCCTCTTTTTTCTTCATCTGTCCATTTAAAACTAGCTCTATTAGACTCAACTAAAGGACTTCTACTTGTTGTACTATTTTTAGCTTTATCTTTAGGGCTCTTAGTGTATTCTAATAGACCGGCATCTACGCCTTTCTGTACAGCAGCAAGACTTGCTTCTGCTAATTCAGAAAGTTTGGCATAGCTTTGACCCTCCGCTAAAGCAGATAATCTAAGATTGCTTTTCTCTGAATGCCATACAGCATTGCCCTCTGTTAAACGTACATATTTATCAGATTTATTCTTGGCCATGTTCATACTCCTTATATTTGTGATGAACAGTCTGGGGGTACACAGTACCCCCAGACTTATTCAGTATTATGTCAACTGGCTTAGCTTACTAAAGCAGCAGCGCCTGGATCAACAGTCCCGATAGTCGCATTATTAACATTATCAAATACATAGTTGTCTTTGATTACAATGTTCTTAGCAACAGCCACACCTTTACCTTGTGCAAGTAAAGCCATGCCCCATCGTTCTTTGATCTTCATTGACCGAATATCCGTTTCAGGATCTTTCCATTCATCCATTGATACACCTTCTTTAGACATCAATAAGCCTGCATTCTGTGAATCAGCCATAATAATGTCAGTAACGTATACACTATCGCCATCATCACCTGTGGCTGCCGTAGCAGTAGCTGTACCATATCCTACGTGAGGAGATACAATTACTTTCAACGGTGAAGGCAAATATTTAGGTGCAATATTAAAAGAAGCACCTAATGGGTTTAATGATTGAGTGAAAGGATTAGGTCCTGCGACACCATTACCTAAGTTGTTATAGTCATTTCCATAAGGATCTGATTTATAACCCAACTGTCCAAAGCTAGAACCAAAAGTACTAGCGCCAGAACCTGCTGGTCCTCGGTTAGATGCTAACACACCATTAGCGAATAAGATTTCTCGTGCTTTAGGATCGTTCATAAAAACTTTCCATGCAAGAGGATTCATTAATAATGTGTCATAGTTAAATCCACGAAGATATCCATAAATCCACATATCGAAGATATCGTTAGTAGTCATAGAGCCGTTAAAGCTTCCGTCTATATTACGACCATGTGTATATCCTAACTCTGAGGCATCAGTAGCCGTTTCTGCAACGCCGTTGTCAAATACAGATATACCCATGTCATTTAAAAGAGCAATACCATACTCTTCTTTATGTCGTGCAAGAGCTTTACCAGCCATGCTTAACCACATTCCAAAGACATCAAATAGATTGTCATCAATAACTTCTTGAGTTACGCGTAATTTTAATCCATGTTTAGCAATTCCTAATTGGATGATGTGTCCATCACCGAATGAGAAATCTGCTTCAGGATATTCTTGACCTTCAGGTACTTCTGCTGCATGCATTGCACCCATTCCGCCAATCTCTACAGTTCTTCCTGGACCTTCGTAGCTAATTTGTTTAAACAAATTAGGTACTACTAAAAGTTCAGGTTCAACAGCTTCTTGTACAAGTGAAGTTACAGTTGTACCGATAAAACGTGTTAAATCTTCTGTAAAGAAAGCATCTTTAAAGTCACCTAAGCCGGCGCTGTCAAATTCTCTTTCCATATTAAATACGTCAGAAAAGTTGAACTCAAGATTCAATCTATCTTTGTCCTCAGTTTCAATACCTACAATACCATTATTAGTAAAGATATCGTATATAAGTTTCTGAGCATGAGCCTGCTTTGATGTATGCTTAGTTACTTTCATTTATATATTTCTCCTTAAAAGCGTTTAAAGCAGACTCTCTCAATGGAGTTCTCTTTCTTTTATTCGTTGTTTTCATTTATTAAATGTTTAGGTTGATCCAAGCCTCACCAAAGACACCTGCATCAACTGCCTCTTTAATCTTTTTAGCCTCGTCGACACCAGCCCACTTACCTGCCCAAGTAGTACCTGCTTTTAATAAAGCTGCATCTAAAGCTTTATAAGCAAAGTCATACAAGTGCTGAGGTATACCAAATGTACCTGTGCCTGCTAAACGATAAAGAGCATCGTCATCATATTTTGATTGGACTGTATCCAATAAGTCTTTATTAAACCTATAGTCAACACCCATTAAATTACCTACTACTAGACCTGCTGTAGTTCCCGGCATCCAGTTTCCATAGAAATCAGATATCAAGGATTCACCTGCGTCACCTTCGTTATTCTCACTGTTGTAAGTATAGAAAGCATAAGAGCCAGTAACAGCAGAATAGCCAAAATCAGCGGAAGCTAAGGCGGCCGCCGGAGCGCCGGATTCGACATTCGCATCCAAAGCAGTCCACACCACAGTTACTACTTCGTCATCAGTAACTGCAGCTGCTAAGATCACAAGAGCACCAGTACTATCGTTATACGTATAGTTAGTAGTTAGAGCTAATGCGCCTGCTGTGGCACCCGTTACCGATGTAATTACAGAGCCCGCTAATATGCCGTTATTGCTAGCAGTTAACGTGATTGTAAAGCCATTAGCTGCGGCATCTGAGGCAGAGCCCGTAGCGTCGGCTTGAGCCACTTGCGCAGCTCCTGCACCTGCGGGAACAAATAAACCAGCTTCGCCCATGAATTCATCAAACTGATAAGTATCTACAGCAGGCAACTTAATAAGTTGCTGACATAAAACACCCCAGTTTTTATTTCTCATGTCGTAGTTTAAGTTTACTCCACGCATATCTTGATACACATCGTGCTCAGCGACACCGATAGGTTTATTAGCTGCGATAGTGACAGTAGTTTCTCCTTCTACAGGAGATGTTACATCACGATCAGCGTTACCGTTACAAGGAACCATTAAGCCCATGATGCCTTTAGCGACTCCATAGTAGTCACCATTGTCATACGCAGTGTCTAGATCAGTGTTTGATGTAATAGCAGATACAATTCTACCTTTAGGGATTACTACTGCATCTTCTGTAGATACATCTACAAAAGAAACAGGTAAGCTCTTAAAAGGCATCAATGGAAATGCAGGTCTAATTCCAGCCGATTGGCTGATATTAGGTCTTCCTAAAGACTCCCTATACTTACTAGGGGTTCTTTTTAATTTACGACCAGTTCCACTAGCCTTAAAGTTAAGTTTAGCCATTGTTATATTCTCCTATTATATGTTAATTAAAATCCAAGCTTCGCCAAACACACCTTCTTCTACAGCATGTAGAATAAGTTTTGCTGGATCGATGCCGGCTGCAAGAACAGTACCGTCAACAGTAAAATCAGATTTACCAGCCCAAGTTTGATTATTTAGGGATAACGCAGCATCAATGGCTTTATAAGCAAAGTCATACAAATGTTGAGGTATACCAAATGTACCTGTGCCCGATAATCTATAGGCAGCACCGTCATCATACTTTGATTGGACTGTATCTAATAGATCTTTGTTAAATCTATAGTCAACACCCATAATCTTACCAACTACTTTAGCATCCGCAGTTGCTGTTACTACATAGTTGCCGTAAGCATCGGCTGCAACCATATCACCGGCATCTGCACCTAAGCTGGAACCGCCAGTAGTGTAACTTAACCATGAGTATAACTTTTCACATTCATCATAGCCACCGCCTGATACTGAAAAGTCAGCCTGACCAACCGCACTAGTATCACCGAACTTATCAGCAGTAACAAAGAAAGCATCAAAAGCAGTTAAGTTTATTGAAGGTACTTTAATTAACTGATGGCATAAAACACCCCAGTTTTTATTTCTCATGTCGTAGTTTAAGTTAGTACCACCGATATCTTGATACACATCGTGCTCTGCAATACCAATAGGCAAACTAGCGGCAAGGGTTTGATTAGCTGCAACAGGACTGTCGATATTAATCGCTGAGCCTGACCCGTTACAAGGAACCATTAAGCCCATGATACCCTTAGCAACTCCATAGTAGTCACCTTCTGGATAAGCATTTTTATCATAGTTAGTGTTTGATGTAATAGCAGATACAATTCTACCTTTAGGGATTACTATATAATCCTCTGTAGATACATCTTTGTGTTTTAATTCTAGATGCTCGTAAGGCATCAATGGAAACGCAGGTCGTACACCTGCTGATTGACTAATATTTGGTCTTCCTAGTGATTCTCTATACTTGGAAGGGGTTCTTTTAAGTTTTCGACTAGTTCCACCAGCCTTAAAATTTAACTTTGCCATTGTTTATATTCTCCTAATCTTTATTAATCTTATTAATATAAGACTCAATTACTTTATATGCATCGCTCTCATTGGCGTTATCTTTTGCATTGTCTTCGTCACCAGTTGGTTGATCCTCTACTAAGGAATCTCCTTCTAATGATTCCGATGGCGTATTAGAAAATGCATCGATCATATCTTTAGACAAGTCTGAATACACTTGTTTGAGGTCTTCCATTTTCATTTCATTAAGACCTTTTTTATATTCAGCTTGAGATCCATCTACATCTTCTAAATTAATCTCTGATTTGCGAAGGGCAGTAGATAACTTAATAACTGAATCAATCAAAACTTCTTTGATATCTTCGTTAGAGTTTTCTTCTTTAGGCTCTTCACTATCCTTTGGTTCGTCTTCTTCAGAAGCATTATCCTCAGCGTTCACAGGTTTCTCGATACTTAAAGTAGTAGCAAGTGCACCCTCTTCGTAGCCTTGTTTATATGCTTCTTTTTTAATTGAAGATAAATAATCTTCCATACCTTCAACTGATAATGCGGCAGATAAATCAGCAGGAGCTTCTTGCTCTTCTACTTCTTCTTCTGCGTTGTCTTTTGGTGCAACTGTTTCGTCAATACGTGCAATAAATGCATCCTTAAGTTCTTGAGATACAGTTGAATTTGAAGTTACAAGTAATCTAATGCGCTCAATCTTTTCGGGACTAGCGTCTTTCAGAATCTCCTGTAATCTTTCTAAAGTTTTCTCTGTTAATTTCATTGTAATATTCCCCTATTATATCTTAAGTTATGTCAATCTTAGCTATACAGTTCTAATGACTTTATTATTAAATCAATTTCATAATCAATACAACGGTTTTCGTTACTATGAAAACTTTCCATTATCTTTTCAAATTGATCTTTAATCTTTATTTGTTTTTCATCTAGGTTATCACTAGCATTTAATTCGTTTAAATAATTCTCTACGTCTTTAATGCTAAAGAAAGAGCCTGCCATGTCTGCATTATCTTCTTTATTAAAATCCACTAAACTATGTTTATGCGGTTCTTCTTTGCCTTTAGATAATCCACTTAATATATTTCCATCAACCACTTCATGTGAATGTCCTTCAACCCAGCTAGAGTGCCCGTTTCCTGCTGCATTAACATACACACCGTGTCTGTGTCCATCACTATGGTCTAATACTTTTTTAGAATATACATAGTCCACTTCTCCTTCAACAGAGTGCGTGTGCACTTCATCAGTATTACTAACCATAGCATTTTTCAATTTACCATCCACAACATCGTGACTATGTCCTAAGACATGATCAGTCCAGCCGTTACCTAAGTCATCCTCGTACATTACAGTGTGTGTATGCTCAATAGAGCTTCCACCTTTTTCACTGGATGTAATAGATACTTTGTCGTTTTCCCACGTAGGGACAGTTGTAAAATCTTTAACAGTAGGAGTAACTAATGGAGTTTCTTCAGGCTTTTCTTTCAGCTCCTGAGAATTTGTACCGTCCCTAGTAAATATTAATCCTTTACTGCTTATGTACTTTTGTTTGTCCTCCCCTACTGCTTTCCATAATTCTTTATTTGCTATTAAGCTAGACACATCAGTTATTTCTAGGAAAGCCGCATCAGCATAAGATACTTCACTGTCTAGAAATACTAACATGTTAGATTCAGCTGCTTTATTATCGGCTACTTCAGGAGTTTCTCCATCCATCATAGCCATGCTAGTAATTTGAGCTGCTGTATCTCCGTCATTGTCTGCTGGGTTATTTACTATAGATACTTCTTTATAGTCCAATGCTCCAACTCTCCAATAACATAATCTTTCATTTCCATTATCATCTTCATATGCTCTCCCTCTACTATGTCCACAAAAGTCTTCTATATTTAAGTTTGTTCCACAAATAGAACATTCTACAAAATTAAAGTTAACTGGGGAATCTTTGAGGGGGGCACCGTGAGTAGACACTGTTAAGTATCTACCATCTAAAATCTTTTCTATTGCTTCCTTGTCCGTGATTAATACGTCTAGTTGTGTGAATCCTTTGCCGTCTTCGGTGTCTATAAACCTAGCTTCTTGTACCCGGCCTAAGGGCTCACTATCTAAGTTATGGTTTTTAAGTAGTGGTTTCGGGAAAGGCTTAGTCCAGACATCGTTGTTTACTGCATACCGCATTGACTCTGAGTCATACCAAAATCCATTCTTATTTTTATACCCTGCATGCGTTGCATCAATAGTAACTAATAAAGAAGAAGGAATACTATCTTTGGAGACAGTGAAATCTGCTAACTGCGCAGTACTGTTGTCTGAAAAGTTGTGTAATAATTTACTCATTTATATGTCCTCTCGGTTGTGTGTTATCTGTTTGCATCTAGGGCATTTGATTTCACAAGAAGTGTTCGCTACTACCTTCGCTAATAACTTATTGCAGATAGTATCTATTCCCCACTTTTCTGATTTCTTTAGATCTATATGTTCACATCTTAATTCTAATAGATCCATAGGAACACAATTGCCTCTAACATTTACTGTTCCGCATCCTCGCTTTTGGCACTTAACCTCAATTGCGAAAGGAATTTCGGACTCTTTATATTTACATAACAATGAACTACAGTAAGGGCATCTAAATTCTAATTCATTTTCTCTATCCATTAACTACCGTATCCTCTAAAGCTGTAAAAACCAAATTCGTAGCATCTACCAATTCAATATTTCTTGAATGATTTCTGATCATCAAGTCTACTGAAGTTATGTCATTCGGCTCTAAGTTAGACCCGATTAACTCATTTTGTATGTCTTGCATGTTGTCAAATTTAAGACAAGTATCCCAAAGCATCCTATAATAATCTTTAGAAATTGCAGGTTTAACTAATTGTTTTCCATGCTGATTGGTAGGTCTAGATGTACTTTCAGAAGAATTCTGCGCTGCTGCGTCTGAAGCTGCTTTTGCCGTGGCCTCAGCCAGAGGAATTTGTACTTTATTTATATAAAGGCCTCCTCGCTCGACTTCACTTAAGATATCCTTACCCAGATTTTCTCTAAGCTCATCTTCTGTTATTGCGTTTGATAGATAGAGATTTAACTGATGGGCTTCTCTCTTTATCTTTTCTGCTAAGTCAACTTCTGGAATAGATAAGTAAACCATATTTTTCTCGTCTAATGTGAACTCAGTATACCCAGACTCGTAAAGTAACTCTTTTATAATGTAAAATTCAATAGCCCTTTTTAGAATTCTTTGATATTTAGCAGAAGTACTTTGAATTTCAGAAGACATCACTTGTGCTGTTGACCTGTTCGCAGTATCTCCTTGTCCCATTGCTATATCTGACATCCCCAGGCCGGCCAACACTCTGGCCCTAAAGTAAGAAATAGAAGAAGTTAAAATATTATTAGCATTAGTTGCCTTTGCTACGTCATCCAATGTAATTCTTTCTGTAGTTATTAATATTCCATCACCAGTAATATTACGTATAGTGGAAGCTAGATCGTCTACTTGTTCCTGGGTGCCTGGCTGCTCCTTAGAGCCTACCTTAGCGTGTAGCTTTGGTACAGCAACTTTTATAGATTCCAATAAAACTAATTCTTCTAATTCTCTAAGTGCTTGCATATCCGCAATAACAGGAACGGCCATGGGCATAGCAAAGAAGTACAAGCTAGAGGAGGCAGAACGATCCTTTACATGGATGACATTATGCGTCGCCCATTCAATTGCTACATCGTCCTCCTGCCTTAGTAAATTTCTATTAGCACTCTGTTTTCTCGTCTGTCGCCATTTCCGTACATTACCAAAGTCATCCTTATCTACTTCAACGGTAGAGGGGTCTAAGATAGAGTAGCCTGCAACGGGAACTCTATTAAAACCATCAAAAGTAACCCTAGGTTTCCCACCGGACGCTTTTCTGTTTCTTTGCTTTGTTACGATTATATTATTATATAGAACAATATTATAGGCTAACTCGTCGAATAAATCAGAGGTAGGCTTATTCGTAACCGTAGCAATTTGTTCAAATCTTTTTCTAATATAGTTTACAGTATTAGGATTTTTTCCTACAAATTCCCAATCGTGCTTTCTAATTTGTTCTGTATATTTTTCTACTGCTCTTCTAAATATAGACTCATTTGTAAAGGCTAGTTGAGCTTTTTTAAAGTCCCATTCTGGGGATTGAAAAACACCTCTAACTCCTCCTTTGAACGCACCTAGTACTTTAGATTTTAATGTTTTTAGGATATTAGCGATGCTAAGAGACTTAGCAGAAGCATCTGTTTGTCCCTCCTCCAGTGCCTGGTTGTGCAGAGCAGAAGAGTTTCGCTTTTCTATTATATCTTCTATTTTTTCTTCAAGTGTCTTTGCCTTGAAGAATGAGAATGGATTAAAACTTGCCATTATATATTAACTCCTGCTTGATTAAATAGAGCTTTCAATGCCTCGGCGTCTGCAAGATCCAGGTTCTTTGAACACTCACCTGTCTTAGCTTGCTGTACTAGATCCGCAGCCTCTTGCGGAGAGAACTCTAAATATTGTGCAAATACTTTAGTAATTTCTTGATTATCCTTTAATAGTAAAAGTTTCAAAGGATCTATTGTACTATTAGTTATGTCAATGGTACCCCCTGTGGTCCTCGCATTAGCTCCTCCCGTGTTAATCCCTAGATTCTGGGATCCTTCTTGAAGACCCGGCTGTATTGGGATATTAGAATCTGCCCCTCCAGGCGAACTGGATACGTCATAATCTCCGGTCCCTCCACTGCCTACGTCTCCAGTTTCTCCAGTTCCTTGTGTGCCGGTTTCTCCTGCACTCTCGTCATTCAGGTATCTATCCCCATAAGATTGACATAAATCCCATGCATCTAAATTTAGACTAAGTAACAAATTTACAATGTCTAAGGTTCCCTTTATAAGAGGAACATACTTGAGGGAACTTTTAGCAGAAGCCGATATATTCATACCTTCCTTCACTTCCTCCCCCTTCAGGGCCAGTGCCTTCTTCATCCGAGTAACTATGCCCGTGATATACTTTAACATTCCGTCCTTGCCAAAAAGGGCGTTAATTATTACAACTATTAGTTTCTCTAGTGGCACGCATTTGGCAACCCCTGCGGCGATTCTACCCGCCTCAGTATCCCCGCTTTCCTCAATCGCTTTGAGTGTTTTTTCTTTCTGTTTTTCTAACCATTTCATTTGTCTTTTTAAAGCTTCAGTCTGTGCTTCTTCTGCTACTATGATAATTGTCATATATATTGCGTTTAACAACATACGAGAAATATTTAAGCCAACGCTCGGGATTACAATATCTACCCGGTGTTCCGAAAAATGAACTAGTAAAATCTCTAAAACTGCTTTTATATCTAGTAAAAATTCTCTATTATCGTCAAGAAACTTTTGAACTTCAGCCTTATTTTCTAAAAGTTTATGGTAGAGTTCCGTAGGAGTGCCTTTAACTCCATTAATATCTACATCAGCAAAGTCCACTGTGCTATTATTTAGAATCTCAAAGAAAATACAACAGATAAATTGTCTACTAAGAACTTCTTCATCTATCACATTCAGAAAGTCACGTGCAGTATCTTTCATTTGACCGGATAAAGCATGTGAAACTTCGTACTTCCATCCATTTAAAAAGTTCTCAACAACTCCCCCAGCTGAAGGACTAGAAGGGTCAGCATATCTACCTAACTCTACTTCGAGGGAATCTTTGCTATCGTCAGTTAGCGGTATGTTTACATAATTTGACCACTTTTCCGGACCAAAAGCAGAGCCACTTCCAGGACGATTATATAACGAAATAGTAAGCTCACCTACGGTATCATCGTACGAGATCTCTTTGATAAGAGTGGTAAACGGTGCGATTTTATTTCCACCTGACGGCACCGTGGAGCCGGAGGCTATAGCAGCAAGACTAGCTTTTGTAAACCCTAAATATAGCGCATCGTCCTTTGAGTGTTTAATACTAGCTATGTCCTCCTTAAAAATTCTTTTATCTAATCGCAAGGGATTAGCTGAGGAGTATGGGACTACTATTATACTCTTATGCTCTTCTGCGGCTTTTCGAATAATACCATAGGGTACCTTGATTAAAGATGTCCGAGGGGCTAGATAGAGAGTGGGGCTAGACTCCACATTAGCGGCATGTCCCTTTATCCAAGACTGAACCTGGTCTAGATATTTATTAGCAGATTTGTGGCTTAGATCTGGCGCCCATATTTTCCCTGCGTCTGTACAGTCCTTCTCTGTAGTATACCGGGGATCGGAGCAGACTTCTGTTAATTTTTCATTGTTCCTAGCAATGTCTCTTTTTTTCTCCAGGTTTACCTGCCACTCATACCCATCTGCAACACATTCCTCTTTTTTCACATATTGAGTTTTCATGCTTCCGGTTTCTGGATCTACACAATACTCCGCGGGAATAGCAGCTTTCAGCTGCTCTGCTCTTTCCCGAACCTGAGTTTGCAATTCTTTCAACATGTCATCTACAACTGAATCAATATTTTGTTGTGTTTGCTCGTTTAAAGCCATTAGAAGCGCCTCCGTTTATTAGGGTTAACAAATGAACGTTTAGTGTGACTAAACTTACTGGACGTGTAGCTGTTTCCGACTTTTCTTAAGTTGCCCTCAGAATCCCTGGAGTACTCATCCGGCTCGGAATCTCCAGCCACGTTTCCATGATCATAAGTAATAGTGCCATCCTCGTTACTCTTAACAACAGGACCTCCTTCCGCAGTGTCTGAAAACTCAGAGCGCCATCCTGGCGTTATGCGGAGCATAGGTTCAGTGTCCGAGTTCTCAACAGCAAGGTCAGAATCTCTTTTATGGAAAATAGATTTACTAAGGGTGAAACCATATATACCCAGCATCAATGCATCTAGTCTGTGATCCAGTCCATCCTTACACGTAGATGCGTATACTTCTCCCGCTTTACCGTAACGTTCTACCACATAACCCCGCATTTGTCCTATTAACTTTGATTCATCGTTTTCTACTATACTATTACTTTTGTCTACAGCAGGGATGATAAGCTGTTCCATTTCATTGATAAGTTGTGTGTTCTTAACCATAACATTTTTAGTCAATGCTTTAGTGGATGTACCGGTTACCCTATCAATAATATCTGTACTTCCTCCAAGATCTACTGACATCATATTATTTAATAGATGCTTCTGTCCTGTGCACTTAGTACCCATTGGTCCTTCTCCCCTTTCAAGAGAGAGTCTTAGCATTTCGTAATTCGCTTCTCCGTGGCCCCTATCAAAGGCTAATATAGAGAAAGGAATTTTCTTCATCATTTTTATAATAAATTCTACAGAACCCATATTAGTGTAATCAACAGGATCAATGGCATCAGCATAGAAGACGCGTAGAGCGTTTGTTTTACTTATGGGATTAATAAATTTCCCTTCTCCTGTCTTCCATTCTCCATTATTAAAAGGGAGTACTTCCTCAGTAGAGTTTAAGTACTCTAATACTACCGCTTGTACGCCGTACTGAGATTCGTTCCAATCTACTCCTAGGATATAGTAGTTATCTGGGTTAACTTTTAGGTCTGAGTACTTATACACATATAAATTTTTATCTACATAATTATTTTTAAAGACACCTTCAGAAGCTGATCCGAACTCAGCTAAGTATTCATGTTCATACTGGCTAGCCGAAGTAACTAATTTAATCCCCTCCTCTTTTTCCGTGGACCACTCAGGGCTGAGCATAGACGGATAATGGTGCTCGTTAAATCCCATCTTTTCTTTATTAGTACTCACGGTGTAAAAATATTCTCTTTTACCTGTGGGTGTTCCCGACACAGTAACAGAAGTATCGGCATATGTGGTGGTAATAGGCACCACTGCTTCAATTAGGGCATCATTAGGGATGGAGTCAATTTCATCAATGTATACGTCGTTTGCTGAATTATGTACTAGAATGCCGCCAGAATGGATTCCCTTAACAGAATAGCCGGATAGGACACTTTCTCCTACTGCTACTCCTCCGCCGCTCTTCGCCACATCATTAAATGCAACCATGCAATGCGCGGGTTCTACTGTAATATCGTAGGTAGCCCTGGCTCCGACTTTAGTGAATTGTTTAGCCCTCGCCCAGTACGTGGAGCCGTTGGGATGTACCGTGGAGATAAAGTCAGCTTTATTACCGTGATCTGCATGTGTTTTAATATCTTCTGCAGGAGTCCAGCCTCTGTGTAGAACCATCACTTTATGGTTAGCGGTGCAGTGCAGTAATCTTTCGCTGGTAGTCTCTAGGGCGTATACGTCCTTAACTCCGTTGTCATGCACAGCAGACACCTCTCCTGCCACTTTATTATTGGAATCCTTATCTATATCTATTGATAGAACTTTATCTCCTACTTTTATATCCTTTACAAAGCTAGTAGTGACACCGTCTTCCATTAATATCTTAGTAGTGCCCGGGAAGCATTTACCCCGGACAGAATTATTCCCAACAAATCCCATAATTACTGATCCGTTTTTAAACCAGATCTCGTAAGGGCGCATTCTTGTACGTTCAATGGAATCCCTAATATCGGGAGCATCCTTAGTCATTCGACTTATAAGATTAAACAGGGTTCCCACTTGTGAGTCATAACCCGCAACTATTAAAACTTCTCTATCGTTATGGGTAAAGGCTTTCCATATTGCTTCAATAGCGAGCGTAACCGTTTTTCCAGTATTTGATAAACATAGTCCATTACCTATTAAATTTTCAGTTTGATCTACACTAATATCCCACGTATTTATAGAACTACGTTTAGTAATAGAAACGATAGGTTCCCACAGTAGATCATTTGAAATTGTATTAATTATATCTTTTCTTCCCAGCTTGTCGGCAGCAAATAATGTTTTTCTTTTTATGTTAGAGCGGTTATATAATTTAAAGTCTTTAATAGGGTCTAAGCTATTAATACTTCTGCCCTGCGCAGCCGCCTCCTCTCGTAGAGCTTTTACACATTCTTTAGGCATTCTATTTTGCCAGGCAGTGCTTTCTCCCTTAAGAGTCATTAATATGGCTTGTTTTCTACCTTCTTTTTCCCCATGTAATTTTACTTCTGAAAAAAAGGTTTTAATATCTTCAGTATATCTTAATTCTAAGACCCAGGAATCAAATACTTTCCCAGCAAACTTAGCTTTTTTATAGCGCATAGAAGGGTTGATGCCAAGTCTGTTTAGAAGAAACTTTGTTCCTTCTAATAATTTCTTTGAAGCAGAGGATACACCTACTTCTTTTTTCCCTGTCTTGCGCTGTGAAACCCACCCATCACAGTCCCAGTATGCTCCCAGGAAAGCAGCTACTTCTTCAATAGGCGCAGTGTAAAGAGCAACAGGCACTTCCTTATGTTTAGCTAACTTTCTTAGCTTATGTTCTTCTACTAAATCCTGTATTTTTGACTTGGGACCGCCCCTCGGCACTGATAAGCTATATTCATAGTCTCCATGGATTTTATTCAAGGTAATACCTTCTCTTCTTGACACTTCTCGTAAATGCTCTATTACTCCTGAATCCATATTAGTAAATCGTATACTTTTTCCACTAGTACCTCCGTCTCCGACAAGATAGCCTAGCAAATACGCTATATCCATTCCTACGGATATGGTATCTTCTATAGTAAGTTTCTTTGGGGCCCCTACCCACTCATTCCCGGTAAGTTCTTCTGCCTTGACCATTTTGGGGCCAGTACTAGTGTACACATATATAGGATGATTATAAGACACCCTTTGGGTCTTACCTGAAATAGTCTTTATCTCTAAGGTAGGTACTGTCCCATTTTCCCAAACTTCATATTCCTCTGTTTCTACTATATTCTGCTCATGATCTACCGTCCATATTGGTGGACGAGTGTGAGCCACTTCTTCGAAAGACATAGGCCCCCGAGGAGTAAAAATAGTATCAGTTCCCGCCACGCACCTTCTTCCGAGTCTCAGCACCCTTTTCTGTGCACGATCCCTCAATATCTTTTTCTGATAATTTCTTAAATACAGAGGGTCCTTAGGGTGTGAAGGAGAACGCAGGTATACCTCAGCAAAATATACAGGGTCTGCTAGTATCTGTGCCTCTAATAATTCCTCATCGGTTAACTTGGCTGACATATAAAGCTCCCTATCACTACATTTTTAATGTCTTCATTAAATGAAAATTCAATACCAGTTTCCTTGCTCTTCTCTATGAACCTAAGACTTTCTGGCTTAATAGCTCTCTTACGCCTTGCATTCTTTTTCTTTAACCTGATAGTCCCAGTAACCTCAGTGGCAGCGTGTTTGGTCTGGCCATCAAAGGCTACGCCTAGCCTATTTAATATAATTAATATTATTTCTTTGCCTTTTTGTGATAAATGTTTAAAGTGAGTTAAATTCATTTTAGCAAGTAAAGCCTTTATTGTTTCTTCGGAGAGGGAACCTAGATAACGAGGAGTAGCTTGTACGCTGCCTCGGTTAGGCCGCTTAGAGTTTATATTAGTTAGGGAAGCGGCTAGCACCTCTAGCTGCTGTGAGTTTAGTGTATCTTTTCCAAAGATAGGAAGATAGCGCGATACCCATATATTTTTGTCCTTCCCCTTGGGCGACACGTATTCTCCTTTATTTGCTAGAAAAATAGTATCCTCTCCACAAACTATACTACGCCCCTGTGCTCCTATATACTTATCTAATCTCTTTGCAGATTGTGTACTTTTAATAGCAGATATTTCCTTATACTCATTATTTTCAAAAGTTAGTAGTTTATCTACTTTACTATTGAAGGAACTAGCTTCTACTAAATGTCCACTGCTCAAAATTAGTAATTGATTTTCACTAATAATTAGCGTGTTCGCCATGGTTTTAACTTACGGATCTTCTTGGCCAGACTTGGTTTTACAAAATATTGTCTATATTGAAGTTCGTACATTAGACCTGATTGCTCCACCTTTTTTCTAAATCTTTTTAACATTGATTCAATTGTTTCATTATTCTTTTTCTTTATACTTACCATGTTATTCCTTATCTTGAATGGTGATAGGCCGCTTCATTTCCGTAAAGGCGACCACTTGGATTAATTTTAGAAGAGTATGATGCCTGTATTGCTCTCCTTCTTTCAGTTGCGGCACTCATTGACATCATTGCCATGGGGATTCGACCCCTTCCAAATTCAGGTTGACGTACTTCGTCTACCCATTGATAAAGTCTCCTAGCTGTCTGGCTAACTCCTTCGATTGCGATTCCTCCAAAAAAGGAAGAAACACCTCTAATAGCTTCCATCCATCCATACAGGGAGTAAGCACCGGCAGCAACAGAGAATACTCTTCCTGCAGCACTGCCGGCAGTTATCTTCATTCCTTCTTTTATTAAGTCATCTGTAATATTAAGTACCTTGCCTTTACCCTTAGCGCCGACACTTTCTAGGGAAACCATCTTAGCTTTGTTCACGTCAATTCCAGCTGCTTTATACAACCAGCTATTTTTTACTGTCGACGGAAGTTTATCAGCATCTACATCAATTGTATTAAACATTCCAGCTAATCCTAGTTTACGAGCTGATTGAGCCCGTAGCAGTAAAGGATCTTTTGAATCAGGTAGCCAGTGTTTTCCTACTGAATTTGCTAACTGCTCTATTGGGGATAATAAAACGTTACCTATAGAAAAATTCTTAGACCAGAAGCCTGTGTTTTCGTTAACTCCGAGTAATAGTGTTTTCCACCCCAGCATCCCTCCATATCGAAAAGAGTTTACAGTTGTAAACCGTCCTCCTACCTTTTCTCCGCCTCTAATAATTCCTTTTTTATACCTATGTCTAAGTGTCCCAAATGCGTCTTCCTTTGAGCGAGTCGCAGCGGGCAATATTCCTCTTCCTACAGCAGCTGCCGCAGATAACGGATTAAACATAAAACCACTGTATAAGGCACCCATCCAAGGAGACGGCATAACGTCCATTGGGTTAAATCCCGTTGCTGTTTCGGAGGCTACGTAGCCGCCAGCTATAAGAGTGCCGGCTAGGGCACTTCCCCCACTAGCTGCCATTGTAGCGGCGCTAGCCATTATACAGTACTCCTTCTTCTAGTTTTATGTAAAGCTAAAGGAACACTACCATCCATACCTAAGTGACCTGGTCTCCCCATTCTTTTGGCATTAGTCCATGAGTTAAATCCAGATCCTCCTCCTCTAGATCTATTGCTAAATCTGGGACGATTTAGAGTATTTCTTTTAGCAAGATTTACTCCTTCCTGTATCTGTAAACCAACTTTTCTTGCAGTGTAAGCCCCCGCCAAGGCACCGGCACCCGCCATAAAGGCAACAGCACCTGGTTGTTTGGTAAACGAGGCAGCCGCTACTCCAGTGAGCAGCCCTATCCCTGCACCCACTCCTGCTCCTACGCCAATATGGGGTTGGGCAAAACTTTTAATTGTATCTTTTGTACGACCAACTGCATAGGAACCCATAGCCCCGAAACCCCCGGAAAGACCATTATTAGTTAGTCCTGTTGTAAAAAGCATTGACTGTCTCCGCATCCATCCCGATTCTCTAAACGTCTCTTTTGTAAAAGCATTTTGTTGTCTTTGCGCCCGTGCAGCACTATTATCCAGCGAGTGCCCTACAGAGTGCAGAGTTAATGCACCGGCTATTCCTGCCACTGCTTTTGCTTGTCCGACCACAGCGGCTCCGGTGAAGCCTAATCTTGCAGCGCCATTAATTGTGGCTGCGCCTGCCATGGAGCTTATTCCCTTTGCTATACCTGATAGTTTATTTAACATTATTCATTATCCTTCTTGAATGCGTTATCCAGGTCTTCTTGAAGTTTCTGTTCTTCGACTTCTTCTGCCTGTTGTATTTTAGAGAACTTTTCTCGCATCTCAGCTGCACGAGTAGATGGGTCTCTGTCATCTGTTAATTTGTACTTAGCCCTTTGCTCTTTAGTTGCTAGTAATTCTTTACGTAATTGCGTTAATCTTTTAACTGCTCTTTCTTTTATGTCGACGTATGGAGTAGCTTGTTCTGCGTACAAAACAGTACCGGTAGCTTGCACTACACTAGTGGCTACTTCTTTAACATCTCCCTCTATTGAGATCATCATCCTAGCTCTACGTTCGTCAAGTAGAGTAGCCGCATACTCCTGGACCATTCTAACTTCCATATAATTCTCTAGATCTACGCCCATATCCTTAATAAGCTGGGGCACCATCTCATTTAGAAAGATTATTTCAGGAGGACAGCGCTCACCTTTGGGGGCTATTCCTGTTTTCTCAAACATACAAACACTTGCAAAAGGGCATTCAGCAGATTTACACACTAAGGGTAGTGTCTCTGATACACCATATGTAGAAGCTTTTGTATGCTGCACTAGTCTCTTTAGTTGCTCCTTCGAGACCATCAGCTTATCTCTCATTTCTTCTGGGTATGCCTTTAGTAAACTCTCTATTTCTGGAACATCTTCTAGAGTAGACAAGGCAACGGTACCGCTATCATCCATTTTAGATAACGCATTCTCTATCAGTTCGTTAGAACCTTCCCCTGTAGTTATGTCAGTTTTATCAGCCATTTAGCTCAATTAACTCTTTATATATTTCTGGTCTAATTGCCTTCAACGCTCTGCACCATCCTATTAGATAGGGGCACTTGTCCCCGTTTGCTTTTCTCACGCGTTTAAAGAGGGCAACATCTTCATGCCTTTCTGCTAAAGAATCTAATTTCCCAGATTTAGCAAGTTTACATAACTTGTTACGCAGAGCATCCAGTTCTATATATTCTATATCTTCGTGCACTACTTCATTTCCAGGATATTATTATCTAACATTTTATCACCATACTTAGCTTTCCATACTTTAATGGAGCTGTCGTCTACTTCATAAAAGGCTAGTATAGAAGTCTTTACAAAATAAGGATCATGTATAATGATCTGTGACTGTATCTTTCGATCAGCGTCCCCCGCGAGCACTGCATAGAACTTTCGTTCTTTTCTCCAATATAATAGTTGAGTAACAACGTCACCCGTAGCTAAAGAGTCGTACTCTTCCTCTCCTACCTCATAAATCTCCGGTTCATGCAGATCTGCTTTTAAAAAGTTCCTAGCCATAGCCCTTACAGGTTGGGGTAAGTCCTCAACTGTTTCCACTTTATGCATCTGGTTTTTCCCCCAGTTCTAAAGTAAACTCCATAGAACCAAATATTAGTTCATCAGGGAAACTATCAACGACTTCCGTAACTATTTTAAATTTCTTAGCTTCCTCTGCCCACATATAGTTAATAGCGTCATGTAACTTCTTATATTTCTTCTCGCTTAGTTTTAGCTTCTTCTTGAAGATAGCTTTAGTCTTTACATTTTGTTCTTTTAAAGATTCGGCTATTTGGTCGATATCTCTGTCTGAGCCATGCATAGACATAGTACTAGGATGTGTCATAAATTGACTATGTTTAAAAGCAATTCTTTTAGCGCCGGCTAAGAATACTAGAACACCAGCTGAGCTCACTTCTGATAGTGCATACGTATAAATAGGAGCTTCACTCATATTTAGTATATCATAAATACTTAGAGCAGTTTTAACGCATCCGCCATTAGTGTCTATTAAAACATGTATAGGTTTGTCCTTATCCACTGTATTTAAAAATAATACTTGATCCAAGACACGTCTCACTATTGCCTCTTCTTTTTCGTTTCCATTCGCACCACATCCAGGTATATCTTCCGTAATGTATATTAGTCTGTTCATACAACCTCTTTTATTTGTGTGTATTCAATGATAATCATATAGTACTGTAGCTGGTCGACGCTCACATTTGGAGCTAGCTCAGATACAGTTTCTTCTTCCACGGCCTCCCAATCATACACAGTAGGTTGGGATGTGCCGGATGAGCCAAACGTAGAGGAGGAAGAGACTGACTCTCGTGCAATCTGCTTTCCTAACACCTTGTTGCTCTTTTGAATTATATCGCTTTCCTTGGTTTTATCAATAAAGTTTATAGTAAAGTCACCTTCACTAAATTTGTCTATTCCTCCAACTTGATTAATTAGGGCCTGCAGTCTCAGATTTACATGATCTGTTATTGATAACGCGGCCGTTGTGGCTGGTAAAAATGTTATATCTTTTTTAGGTATTTTTTGATAAGACTTATTAAGTTTTTTACTTTTCTTTCTATCTGCTAATCTTTTTCTGAGTTGATCAGTTATGAATCCCATTATCGTTGTCCTTTACTATGCTGTTGTTCCACTAGCTCTACAAAGGCTGCTTTCTCTATTTCAAATTCTTTTTCATGACCCGTATCCTGCGACACAGGGGTTTCTACTTTTATGAGCTCTAGTATAGAGTATCTCCTACCGCAAGTATCACAAGTGCTGTAACTATCAGAAAACACTTCGATAGAGGGGCTACCCGTGCAACAACAAGTTACCACTAACTTTTGGTCGACCCACTCAATGCTGTAGTCTCCTAGATAAATCTCATTAGAGTAAAGTTCCTTGTATTCCACTATATAATCCCCTTCATGATTATTGTTTCTCTGCCTGTAGAAACAAGTTTATCTTTATTATCATAATATCTTTTTTTATAACGCGGAACCTGTTTGGTTGATTTATTTAGCTTATCTATTTGTTTTTCAAACTTATCTGGGTGCTTTATAGAAACATTAAGAGTTGCAAACTTATTAGCTTCGTGGAGCTCTCTATGTTCCTTTGCGTTAATAAACATTTTAATATTTTTATTATCATGATGGTGAGTGCCCAGATGCTGCATTACTAGTGCCGCTGCCTCTACACAATCCATCCCGGTACCGTCTAAGTCTTCAGCAGAGAGATAGTACGGTTCATCTTTTTCATTAGGATCATCCGCTTCCTCTCCAGGAGGGCATTTTCGTGCTTCTCCTGTTAATAGCATCCAGCCTGGATTTATAAGATTACACTCTACCCATCGTATAGCTTTGTTAACCGGTCTCCTAGTCCACCTATTTTTAATCTTTTTAAGAAACTTCTTTATGTCAACTCCTGGGAAATATTTAAATACACGCCACAGCTTAGCATAGATATCTAGAAACTGGGCCTGGTTGGCTTCTATTTGTACTTCTGCAATTGGTTTTGTTACATAATCCTCATCCTCAGGAGAGGGAATGTTTTTTAGTTTTTGCATTTCTTTACAGTCTAAAAATAAACGAGGTAACGGTGCATTGGGCATTCGGCCATCGCCTCCGTGCACTCCTAATACGGATGCTACAGGATCAAAGCCGCTTAGATGTGAGAAACTATCTAAGGTTAGATCGACAGCACGTTCAATTAATTCTTTATCTAACCCCAGCGTAGCTTCACCGGCTAAAGTAGATAGGGCTCTAACAAGGTTAAAATTAGTATCAGGATCGATTACTTCCGCTAACTCCACTAGGCCATCTGATGTTTTTTGCTCTAATTCTATTAACAGGTCTTCGGTTTCTTCTAATAAATTTATACGCACACCGTCATCATAGATTTCTTCTAGAGTTTCTACTTCTTTTTGGGCGTCCACCGGTACTGCTTCAGCAACCTTAGCTGCAGCAGAATGCGTAGGCTGGTTACCCTGTACAGCTTTACGTTTTCTTTGCTCTTTGCTTCTGCGAAGATAAGTCATATTCTCTTGCCTTTTCTAATAAAGGTATTAGTTTCTTTTCCAACTTTATAGGAAGAACTATAATTTCTTTCCACATTATCGTATCACCTGATACTATCCCAGTATACTTAATCTGCAAAACAGAACTGGGTAGAGTTATGTAGTGGTACTCTTTGTAAGAATTTACTTTAATACGGTTTTTAATAAATCTACTAATCTTATTATCAGCAGCTAGCATGAAATCACTAGTCATATTAAACTCAGTATTAAAGCTTTCCACATCTCTCATATGCGTTATACTTTTTATTTGCTGAGAGAGATAAGTACTTATTCTTTTTCTCTCATAATGT
>Ga0114933_10000491_pt1 | contig 48328 bp, 46 predicted proteins | sample 4SBtaG_FD_89691 | JGI IMG/M metagenome (GOLD analysis project Ga0114933, IMG submission 89691) | Deep subsurface microbial communities from Kolumbo volcano to uncover new lineages of life (NeLLi) - 4SBTROV12_W25 metaG | ecosystem: Environmental > Aquatic > Marine > Volcanic | place: Kolumbo... | reverse complement strand
ATATTGCAACCAGGTTACATTTTAGACCTAGAATTAGGGGTCACAGACAACCCTAATATCTTGAGAGCAGAACCTATGAATCTGAACCAAATCCGGGCAGAAGATTTCGAATTACTCCCTCCGGACCAGGCCACTATTATGGTGGATGCACTTCGTAGCATTACTAGCCCAGAGAGCGGTCAATTAGGACAAGTTTACATGCCAGGCACAACAGCTTTAGTACCTGTACAAGACGAGCTAAGATGGCCCGTACCTCTGACTGTAACATCTCCTCTTAGTTTCTTAATTGATGATCCAGATCGAACTGACCCTATTCCCCCAGGAGAAGAAAATGCTGATCCTATGGGACCATTCTTCTCATCCGCGTATATGCTGGCGGTAGGCCAACTTGGCTCTACTCCATTAACAGCCCCTCCAGACCCGAATCAACTTACCCATGTGGCAATCTTTGGAGACTCAGATTTCGCATCAAATACTTTTCTATCCAGAGGAAGTGGGACCAATTTGCTATTAAACACTGTGAATTATGTGTTAGGAGATTACTCTTTGATTTCGATCAGAGACAGAGCATTCGTGTATAGAGAGTTCAACTTGGATGCTAACGAATACGACTTTGTACGATTTTCGTCTTGGTTCATACTTCCCGGCCTGTTAGCATTAGCAGCATTGTCCATGTGGTGGGTAAGAAGGTAACATGAATTTCAGATTGACAATCATGCTAGTTGTTGTTCTTGCCATTGTTGGAGCAACAGCCGCATTCTACTGGGCTAACAAACCGGATGAAGAACACGTCGCTAGAGAATGGTTATATAAAATTTCTGATTCAGACATTGTAGAAATAGAGGTCCAATACAAAGAAGATCACGTCAAATTTATAAAAAATAGCCCCCCAGGAAGCACATCATGGATATGGCTTATAGACGGAGATCCTCCTGTGCAAGTGTACGGACCTAAATGGAGTGGGACTCCCTTCTTGCTGGGCGGACCTCAGATTAACCGAGAATTAATAGATGTCAAAGAGCCTTTATCTTCCTACGGTTTAGATCCTCCACAGTCAATCATAAAAGTGACTGAAAAAGGAGGTCATGTCTTCGAATTTCATTTAGGAGACACTACACCAAATAATGAAAATCAATACGTAAAACTTATTGACGAAACAAGTATTTTCACTGTAGCTGAAATGTGGGCTCGAGTTATTAATGAACTTGCAGTAAATCCTCCGTACACACCCAGCAAGTAGTAAAATCATGAAAGCCGACATACTATCAATTGGTCACGAATTATTGATGGGGGAGCTCACAGATTCTAATGCTGCGTGGATAGCAACTAGGCTTCCAAGATTAGGAATTTCACTAAATCAAATTTCTATCGTAGGCGATGACATTCACAGGTTAGTTGAGACTATGTCACTAGCCCTTTCCAGGTCCGATATCGTTATAACTACTGGTGGGCTAGGCCCTACTCAAGATGACCTCACACGAGAAGCTGTTGCACAAGTATTAGAAGAAAAACCTAGTGTACAGGTTGAAATAGTCAAACAACTTGAAGAATATTTCCAATCCAGAGGGCAAGTAATGCCTAAAACCAATATAAAACAAGCCCAGCTAATCCCATCAGCACAATTTATTCCAAACAAATATGGAACTGCACCCGGGTGGTGGTCTGAAAAACATGGCAAAACGATCATTAACCTCCCAGGTCCTCCGGGTGAAATGAATCCTTTATGGCTAGAACAAATCGAGCCACGATTACGGCAAAAAACCACTGGGGAAATAACAATTACTAGAACCATCAAAACCTTAGGCATGTCAGAAGGCCGTATAGATGAAATACTCACAGAACATTTTGGACAAATAAACCCATACCTTGGTATATATTCAAAACAAGATGGCATACATTTACGCATAATATCCAAAGGTGATACTGAGAAAGAAGCCCTGGACTTACTTACTCCAATGGAAAAATCTATCACATCTCAATTAAGTGAATACATATGGGGATATGACACTGATACACCAGCGCAATCTTGCTACCAGCTTCTAAGGCAGCAAAATCTTACAGTTTCAACTTGGGACGCTTGTACAGGAGGAATGTTATCCGATCTGATAACACAGATCCCGAGCCATGATGTTTTCTACAAGGGGGGCCTTATTACAGGTCAAGCAGACACAGAACATTTGGGACTCCATGACAATAACGTTCCGGCTGATGCCAGGATCAATCAACAAACAGCTACCGATATGGCAAAGCTTATAAAGAAAGAAATGGGGTCAGATTTAGGCATAGGGATTATTGGAGAAACTGAACCTAGTAATAACACCACTGTACAATCCGCAAATCTTCATATATCCATAGTTGGGCCAAACACAATATCTGAAATACCAATCAATGTGCCAGCGAGAAGAATCACTATAAAACGCAGAGCCGCGAACACTGCATTGATAGAACTAGCAAAACTACTTGGTTAAGTTTCGATAGACCATAGGTAGTCGTTCAGGAAGAGACCATATATTATCCAAAACTTCATACCCCATGTCTCCACACATTTCTTTGAGATAATCATGACCAGCCTTATCCACCGTAAGACAGAACGGAATTATATTTTTCCGACGTGCCTCTATTAGAGCCTGATGTGTATCATGGACGGCATATTCTTTCTCTACCCCTTCCCTACTATATCCTCTATCTTGGGGTCTCCCATCACTGATCAAAAACATTATCTTCGTGGTAGCGTCTTTATTTTCTAATTTCGTTATCGCATGCCGTATTGAAGCACCCATTCGAGTAGCATGCAATGGAGTAATCTTATCTATTCTTCGTTTGATTTTGTCATTAAAAGGTTCATCTATATCTTTAATTACATAGAATTCTACATTTTCTCGACCGTATCCAGAAAATCCATAGATACCGTATTGATCTCCAATGGATTCTATCGCCTGTATAATCAGTGCCGCGCTCTCTTTCTCTAAATCTATAATCCTTTTGTAATTTCGCCTAGTCAGGCCCTCTCTCCTTCTCCTAAGCCATACCATATATTCAACTGGGTCATCTGGAGCATCTGTGTCGTCTGAGTTCTGTCTGCCTTCATCAATCGCTTCAGCGGTTGATGCACTCATGTCTAGCAAGAATACGGCGGCTACATCTCTCTCCACTTTATTGCGTCTCCAGTATATCTTGTCTTCTGGGGGTACTCCCATTCTTAAATCTGAAATTGCTTCGATTGCGGCATTTAAATCAATATCTTCTCCATCAACTAATCTGTAAGTTTTCCTCCACGTTTCTGGCATTATAAGTTCAAACTGACGTTTAATATGGGCAAGTAAACCCGAGTAGTTATTTAAAGCCTCTGTATAAAAAGATTGCTCGCCTTCTTCCAAGGTTTTTTCTTTTACTATGCACCATCTTGGTTTATAGTCTCCCGCTCTAAAATCCCATTCATCATAAGCATAGGTTTTAGGTTCTTGAGCTTCGAGCTCTCCTTCCTCTTCCGCACTCGATAATACAGGGGATTGCCCATCTCCGGGTTCTCCTTCTGGAGGAGGCATACCAGCCTCTTTCATGATGTTTTCAACCCAAGCAGCAAACATCCCAGCATCAATTTCACCTTGTTCCGCATCCAGTTCTAACTCATCAGTCTCCTGTAACAATTGTTCTAACTCTTCTTGAGACAAAGGTTGATTTTCCCCAGGTTCAGAAGCATCATTTTGCAATTTAGAGATCAACTGTACCATTTCTGGCTTAAAATCTCCTCGATATTCCACAGGTGATGGCGAGTCATAAGGATCACCTTCTCCATCTTCGCCACTCATTTCCAATGACTGTTGCATTTTCTCCACTAAAGATTCGAATTCATCTTCATCAAAATCTTCTAATTGATCTTCCAAATCCTCATCTTTCCATTCTTCTTCTGGTTTTGTTTCATTAATAACCTTAGAAATCAGTTCGTACGCTCTGATCGTGGCTTCTGCTGAATCTTCTACAGTCGATTCAGAGTTTCCAAGTGTGTGTACCAAGTTTGCCAAAGTAATTACTACATCTTCATATTCTTCTGGAACTTTTAGGTCATTGAATTGATCCAAGCTGAAACGTATCAACAATTCAATCATAGCCTCTTTCAATGGTAATTCTGTTATCTCAGGTCTTTTCAATATCGCATCATCTTGTACCTGTTTTGTTGATGCCTTAATTCCTGGGTACAATGTCTTGATCAGATAATCTAACCTACAATCTTCCATAACAGTAAAAATATCGAAAGCCAATTTGGTCTCATCAAACAAATTAAGGAATTTCCCTATGTCTGTGTAAGTTCTAACATTCCCTACTTCATCAGGCTGTCCTAATTTAGTTAGCTTCTCGGCTTGGGCTTTCTCTGCATCCACCCTACGGTTAGTAAACACTTTCGCTTCTGTATCAAATTCAAATTCAAAACTACCAAATTCCAATCTCCCGACTTGATGAGTAGCAATCACTTTGAACCAAGAAAAATTTGACTGTTTATCGTCGTATTGATCTACCACTGCAGGCAAAAAGACTTGCGTCCCGTCTGTGGAAGCCCAACTCTCATCTACCCATCCAATTCCTTTGTCTACGAGCTCTTGGCTGTTACTAATTTCAATATCCTGGCCGGTCAATGCCGTGCAATAAAGCGTAACTATTCCTTTAATAACATCTAAATCTATACTAGAAGATAATGTTTTTAAGACAGACTCGGAAGTATTGGATTCAATTTTAAAGAATGCTAACCCTGCTTCTTTATTTTCTTTGATCAAGTTCAAGCCCGTCTGAAACCATTGATCTAATTGAATAATAGTTATTCCAGCAAGAACTGTCTCTAGACTCTTAAGAAATGGTTGCACAGCGTCATATTCAACTTCTACCAACGTCTCGCATAAATCAAGGATCTTGCCGTGCGTGTTCGGTTGTACTCCGCTCAAAGCTTGAGTGCCATCAGCCATGAACCTCGAGGTATCTTTCATGCCGGATTTAGCAAGTTTTTCACCAAGTTTGAGGAACCTACCTATTTGCATATCTTCCACGTCTTTTGCAACTTTTGGCACTATCTCAAGGCAACTCTTTACTTCCCTCCAACTGGTGTCAGTCAACGACCGAAGCATCGACAGGAACACTTCACGTTCCCTACCCATAGCGGGGAGAACTGTCGTTCCCAAATCCAAACAGTCTGCTGCTACTTCGTAAGATTTTCCTGAAATTGACTCTAGTAAAGAAGCGAATATTTCAACATCCCAAAAAGGTAAGTTTCTCACTAGTTCAGGGCTACATTCAAAAAATTTACTTGCCAAATTACCAGATTTCCATGTCCCTTTGTACAATCCTCTTCCTAGACCTACCCATCGAGGTATGTATTGCGGCCGAAGATTAGTCACGATAGATGGACTTACTGAGAAAAATGCAGAAGCTAAAGAAGGAGCATCTTGAGACAAATGTGTCCCGCATCTGGCCCACTGCATAAATGACGGAAATGCAAGCGATTTAACAACCATAGCGCTTACATTAAAATATTCGATTGCTGCCTCCCAAGACCGGACTGTCTGAGTTCCTATAGCCAAGCCTTCTTTGCCCCACAATAAAAGCTCATCATCGCTAAAAATTTCGCCCATTGAAACCTTGGATTCTTCGTAAGCATCACTTACTGAACCCGGCAAAGTATTCAAAGAGGACTCTAATTCTTTCCAAGCCTCTGTACTCAATTGACCTGTCCCTCCAAACTAAAATTATCAGAAACTACATCCAGGAACTGAGATAATATGGTGGCTGTTGCACCATATACCAAATAATCGCCATATCCATAAGAGACACTGTCAAACGAATTCACTCCATCCCACCTAGTTTCCACATATTGGTTTTCTTCCGACATAAGATCTAATATCGGGATTTCTACTACCTCAGCAATTTCTATGTCACTGGGATCAAAATGATATGGATAATCGATGGTGCCTACAAAGACTTTAACAACGAAATTACTTCTGGTTATGGTGTCATCAAGCTGGCCCAAAACAGTGATATCTTTTGTTTTAATTCCCATCTCTTCTTCAGTTTCTCTCAATGCTGTATTTATGAACACACCATCACCCGGATCTTTAGCTCCTCCAGGGAAAGACATTTCACCTTTATGATGTTCTACTAATTGAGACCTCTTGTTCAACAACACACAATATTGATTATCTTTCTTATAAACTAGCACCATCACAGCAGCTGGCATGAATGCGCCATGATCTGTTTCTTCTACAACGGGCCGTTGAGATAATATTTTCCCCAATCCGCCAACAGAAAATTCCATTATATTTACTCGAATATCGAAGAGACTACTTCTTCTATACTCCTCTGGAGCTCTGGTTCATCAGTTAATGTCCATACGATCGCGACCTGGCATGCTCTTCTCGCAGTTATTCCTTCTTTAATTAACCGTCCAGCATAAATCAGAAGTCTAGTGCTCGCTCCTTCCTGCAATCCACTGTCTCTAAGATGCCTTATTTTTTCTCCTAGTCGCGCCAGTGACATTGCTTCATCTTCAGTACAACCACTTTCTTGAAAAACTATTTCTGCTTCAACATCCACAGGAGGATAATCGAATTCAACAGATATAAATCTCTGACGTGTGCTTTGTTTTATATCTTTTAGCGCACTTTGGTAGTGAGGATTGTAGGAGATGCATAGTAGAAACCTATCGTCTGCCTCAATAATAGTGCCGGTCTTTTCCACTGGTAAGACTCTACGATGATCAGTAAGAGGATGAATCAATACGGTAGTGTCTTTTCTAGCTTCCACTACTTCGTCTAAATACAATATGGCTCCATTCTTAACTGCTCGAGTCATCGGTCCATCTATCCATTTTGTTCCTTCAGCATCAAGCAAATACCTACCCACCAAGTCGCTCGCTGTGAGGTCTTCATGACAAGCTATTGTAACTAACGGAATCTGCTTTTGTGCTTCATTTGCCTTGCTTTGAGCTCCATTCTTTTTTACAACTGTCATAGGTCTACCAAGTTTCCAAGCCATATACTCAACGAACCTTGTTTTCCCACAACCTGTTGGGCCTTTTAAGAGCAAGGGTATATGCTGATTATATGCCGCGTTGAATAGATCTTCTTCATCACCAACCGGTTTATAATATGGTTTTTCCTTTATCAGAAATTCTTCGATTGCGTATTCTTTAGGCTCTGACCTTGTTCCATCTACCATTTCTTATCTTCCTTACCTTTTTAGTTTATTCCTGACCAAGCATCTAATATAACATTTTTAAATGCATTTAGGTCACCTGTATTTGATAAAATCACATCTGATTTTGCTAGCCTGTCTTCTCGATTCATTTGAGAATCTATTCGTTTTTTCGATTCCGACCGACTTAACCCATTTCGTAATTCTAGTCTGGAAATTACTGTTTCTTGGGAAGCGTCTGTAGTCCATACTGTATCAACCAATTTGTTCCATCCTGCTTCGAACATCAGCGCTGCTTCTACTACTATGATTTCATTGCCAGATTCTTTGTACTCTGCAATGTTTTCCTCGACCAGTCTTTCCATAATCGGATGCATGATTTCATTCAGCTTTTGTAGCTCTGATTCATCTGAAAATACAATTGCGCCTAACTTGGCTCGATCAATCTCATTACTTTCATCTAGGATCCCTTTGCCGAATGCCTGAACGACACTTTCCCACCCAACTGAGCCTTGACGGTACGCTTCATGCCCTATCAGGTCTGCATTAATGATGGCAGCTCCCAATTCTTGCAGCATTCTAGATGCTTCGCTTTTACCAGTCGCAATTCCTCCAGTGAGACCTATAACTACCATAACCACCAACCGAATTAAATTATGTTACTCAAATATTTATATTTAGCTGTTTCCCTGAGTCTAAATATTGCCTTTGTCTATCTAGAAACTTACGCTGATAATCATTACTGTGGATCAATTCTGTAGCCATAATAACCGCATCTTCTTTATCATTAGAATAATATCCCTTGCGAATACCATTTTCTTGAAAGTAATATTTCTGATACAGCTTCTGTGCCTGGACATTGGACGCTCGTACTTCCAGCCCCATCATCTGTAAACCATTACTAATCGATATGCGTATTGCTCCTATCAATAACAATTCACCTAATCCTTTTCCTCTAAATCTTTTCTTAACCGCTATTTCTGATATATGCCCTTCACTGCCTTGAAACCATATACCCACATAACCCGCTATATTAACGGCCTCAGAAGGAGACTTAATGAATAAGTTCCTTATTATACCAAATAAACCTGCTACCATGCTCAATTGAGCTGACATGGCAGACTCTGGTCTAGTTTCTATCACAAGATATCTAGAATATTTGTTCCTTAATTGAATCGTGAACGAAGTTCCTATAGTCAACGGATAAAATGCTTCTTTCTCTATGCCAGTTACCTGATCTATATCCTGACTTTTCATATGGCGAAGCACAAATTTCATATAACATTTATCGCACTTATCTTAAAGTAATTCCTTTTAAACGTTCAGCAACAGTTCAGCTAATTCTGCAGGCCTATGCAATGAAACTTGATGACAAGCCTCTATATCTATAACCTTTGACGCCCCTATTTCCTTTGCGACTTGTTGCTGAAGAGAAGGTGGCAATATCTTATCCTGGTTCAATTTCACATATGTAATGGGGATACCATCCGGGATTACCATTGACGATGATTTTTGTTCTAAAATTCCCGAAGGGAGTGCCTCGTAAAAGCCAAGATTTTGAATTACATCCATAGGATCCATACCGTTACAAATATAATTCCTGATCACTGCAGGTGATAATTTTGCAGGTCTCCTAAGTAACATAGATTTCAATTTAGCAACACGAAATAAGCTTCTGGATCTCAACGGCAATTGAGATATCAAGCTACCTCCTTGAGTATTAACTACACCACTTATAAGAACTACTTTTGAAGGAGCTTTTACTAGAGAAGCAAGACTCTGGACAACTAAGCTGGCAGAAAAGCCATGAGCCACCAGGACGTAATCTTTTAGTTTATTAGTTTCCACTGCCTTCTCTATTTCGTATACGCATTCTTCTCTAAGAATTTCAGCAGTATCTCCATGATCATTAGATCCATGACCTGGTAGGTCTACCAAATAGACATTCACTGTCTTTTTGAAAAGCGCAGGGGGATGAGTCTTAGGAGCAGTCATCAAAGCCCAAAGCTTGCCCCAGTGCCAAGAACTCTGCCCAGGAGTGTGCACTATCACATAATCTTTCACGAAATATCCTTGTCTTCTATTAAGTTTATACCTTTGACCACAAATACTAGTTGAAAATCCTCTGTAATGCCAGAGTTATATGTCCATCACTTTCTGGCAGTATAGTCCGAGGATCTATAATCACATCATCATTTTCTATTCTAGCTACTATGGGATGGTCAAATTCTCTTAGTAAACTTTGAATTTTCATAGCATTCATTTGCATACTGTGCGCATTGATTTTCAGAGCAACGGTAGGTATTGTTTCCCCAGGCAGACTACCTCCTCCAATAGCTGATTCTGAAGGAAATATCTCCATATAATCCGGAGATATTTCTTCCCATGCCTTTATTCTTTTCATCAAAGATTCATTAGTTGCTGATATCATCTGCCATACTGGAATCTTGGATTCAGCTTCATTTTTGATGTAGTGAGCTAGGGTTGCGCCCAAAGCTGCTAAATTCAACTTATCCATTCTAATAGCCCTCATCATAGGATGTCGTTCAAGAATCGAAATGTATTTAGCTTTACCCACTATGATGCCTGCTTGCGGTCCTCCAAGTAACTTGTCGCCTGAGAAAAAAACTAAATCTGCCCCCTCAGAGACGCTGCTTTGTGGAGTAGGTTCATACGCCAATCCGTAGCGCCGAGTATCCATAAATGCTCCACTACCAACATCATGCATCACTGGTATGTCCAGTTCTTGGCCAAGCGAGGACAATTCAGAAACTCCTACTTCATGAATAAAACCGCTTATTACAAAATTGCTTGAGTGTGCTTTCAAAAATGCTCCTGTATCTTCCGTTATTGCATTCCTGTAATCTTGTATGTAAGTCCTGTTGGTTGTGCCTATATCTACCAGTTTAGCGCCACTTTGAGACAACACGTCGGGTATGCGAAACCCTCCGCCAATTTCAATTGCTTCGCTACGAGGGACAATAACTTCTCTCCCCAGACATAACGCAGACAAGGCAAGCAACAATGCCGCTGCATTGTTATTAACCACGACTGCATCTTCTGCCCCAGTAAGTTGAGTAAGTAAAGATTTGATAGATCCAAGCCTTCCGCCTCTCTTACCTGTTTGAAGGTCCAATTCCAAATCGCTATATCCTGACCCACAGTTCATAGCAGCTTGAATACTATCTTTACTGAGAGGAGCTCTACCCAAATTGGTGTGAATTATCACCCCTGTTGCATTTATCACTTCCCTTGGTTTCGGAGCTATTACTTTCTGGATATGATTTTCTACTTCTATCGAAATAGTCTGTGCGTCTTTAACCTCTTCTCCTGCAAGCACATCTTGACGATTTTTAGCTATTGTTTCTCTAATAACATCTATCACCCACTCCCTAGGATACGCCGTTATTACAGCATCTAATCCAGGAGTTCGTATTACAGCTTCTACACTCGGTATGTTTCTTAATTGCATATTCCCCACTCTGTAACTTGTTGATAATTTTCACTTAATTAACTTCTAATAAGCACTGTTCCAACTAGCTAATTATTCTACAACGTTATACAATTACTGTACAAATACATAACTAGTAAGGAATAGAATTTAAAGCACTATGAAAATTAGGTTTGTGGCAATCTGTACCGGTTGTATTCTTACCCTTTCAATGGGGGTATCTATCTTCGGATCAATAACTGGTGCTTTAGATGATTCAACCGGAGAATCTTCAAAATATACACGATCTATCTCCGATTCTGAAGGCTCATCGTACACTAAGTCAGCTTTCCTTTTTGTTTGCCCTTTCCATTAATTGTCCACTGTTACATTCTTTCTGCAACTAAAAGCCTAATCTACCAGACAAGAGAGGATCTATGCCTGACACCAAGTTACCTGAAGAATTAGAAGCACTCAAATTAACTATCCGTGACATTGTAGAAAACGAATGCATCCCGCTCGAATCAGAGTACTTGTCCCACCCGCCACAAGAAGACGATGATACCGGACCGAAAGGTATTGCAGAAACTGTCTTAGGAATAGTAGGAACTCTGCCTCAAGAAAAATGGGACCATCTAGAACGGATATCAAAAGAAACAGGAATATACACTTTATTTGTCCCGGAAAAATATGGCGGCGGAGGGATGGGAGCTTTAGGACACGTTGTGATGGATGAAGAAATTCACCGTAGTATAGTACAAATACCTACCTCTCCAGTTCCAATGATGATGATAGACTCATGCACACCAGAGCAAGAAGAACAGTACCTTATCCCTGCGATCGATGGGAAATTAAATTACGCGTTTTGCCAAACAGAGCCACAAGCGGGTTCTGATCCAGGCGGGATGATGCAAACAAAAGCTGTAAAAGACGGGGATGACTGGGTATTAACAGGAACAAAGATGTATATATCCGGCGCTGCATCCGCTGACTTCTTGTTAGTTCAAGCTGTAACTGACGATACCAAGCGCCAAAGAGGGGGAATCACAATGTTCATCGTTGACAATCCTTCTGAAGGCCTATCGTTTGACCCTATACGGATTTGGATAACCCCTACCAAATCTCAGCAGTTTTATGTAAACCTAGACGAAGTCAGAGTTCCTCAAACGAAAGTCTTGGGAGAAGTTGGCCAAGGTTTTAATCTTGGCCAAAAATGGTTGGTACACCATGACAGACTATTAAGAGGGTCCATGGCCACAGGAATCCTCACCAGAGCCCTAGAAATGGCGATAACTTGGGCCAATGAACGAGTGACGTATGGTAGCCCTATTTCAGATAGACAGGCCATCCAATGGATGTTATCAGATGCATACATAGACATCATGAGCTTGCGTGCGTTAGTAAGAGAAACCGCTATTCAAGCTGATGAAGGAAAGGACGTACGAGTAGAGGCTTCAATGATAAAATATTGTGCGGGTGAATGGGGATCTAGAAGTATTGATAAGATCATGCAAATCTTTGGTGGTTTAGGAGAAACTTTAGATATGCCAATATCCCATTGGTTCAGACTACTAAGACATGCGAGAATAGGAGGGGGCACATCAGAAATCCATAAATACGTTATGTCCCGTGCTCTCATCAATGGAAACGTGGATTTCAAAGGCTAAGAATTAACAGAGGGTAACAAATGAGTGTTTTAAGTGACAAAACCATACTTGAATGTATAAAAAACGGCGATATAGTCATATCGCCGTTAAATGAAGATGATGTACAGCCAGCCAGCGTAGATCTACACTTTGATAATAAAGTGTTGGTGTTCAGCAATTCTTTACGCCCATATATAGACGTAAGAGAAACCCTAGAAGATCTAACTGAAGTTGTGGACATCGATGAGAACACCCCTTTTATCTTACATCCTGGTGAATTTGTACTCGGAAGCACTTCAGAGCATATAGAGTTGCCTGCCCATTTAGTTGCTAGGCTCGAAGGTAAAAGTAGCTTAGGCCGACTTGGCCTAGTAATTCATTCCACTGCTGGCTTCGTGGATCCCGGGTGGAAAGGCCATTTAACACTAGAACTAAGTAATTTATCAAACTTGCCTATCACCCTTTTCTGCGGAATGAAAATAGGACAAATTTCCTTCTTAGAACTAACTACTCCTGCAAACCGACTGTACGGTTCTAAAGAATTGGGAAGTAAGTATCAAGGTCAGTCCGATCCTACTCCTAGTAAGTATTACGAAAACTATTCTGGCAAACAACAATGATTGTGTAGGTGTTTCGATGAATACACCCGCCCAAAAATTAGCAGTGCAACTCGCAATTAGCCATCAAGGGCATACAAGCCCTAACCCCTCTGTAGGCGCAGTTATTGTTAAAAACGGCCAGATCATAGGACAAGGCGCTACCGAACCAGCAGGCGGGAAACATGCCGAAATTGTAGCTATAGAATCTTGCTCTATCGATATTGCTGGGAGCGATATGTACGTAACCTTAGAACCATGCTGCCATCAGGGGAAAACGGGGCCTTGTACAGAGGCGATCATACAATCAGGGATCCTAAATATCTTCGTAGGATACACAGATCCTAATCCCTTGGTAAGCGGACAAGGTGTCGTAAAATTAAAAGAAGCAGGTATTAAAGTTGCGAAATGGGATGATGAAACAGAATGCACAAAATTATATGAAGGGTTCAGGAAATACATAGCAACCAAGCAGCCTTTCGTAACTGCGAAGTTTGCAATGTCACTCGACGGAAAAATATGTACTAGGTCCGGAGATTCAAAATGGATTAGTGGTCCTGAGTCCAGAAGCCTCGTACATGATATAAGAAGAAAATCTGACGCAATACTAACAGGTATTGGCACGGTATTAGCAGATAATCCTTCTCTAACAGCAAGGGATTATACTGACAAACCTTGGACTGATCGTCAGCCTACTAGAATAATCACTGACAGTAAATTACAAATGGAACACAACCCTAATCTACAAATCCTGAATCAAGTTGGTCATACAATAATTGCAACAACCACCCAACCTCCGATCACACCTATTTCCGACTCTGTCACAGTCCGCACATTTACTCCGGATAATAACGACAGGGTTGACTTAAGCTTGCTTTTAAATGAGCTAGGCAAATTAGGCTACGTGCATGTTTTAGTGGAAGGAGGCAGCACTTTACTAGGAAGCTTATTCGACCAAAACTTAGTCGACAAAGTGCTAGCTTTCATATCCCCAATCATTATAGGAGGAGATGATGCCAAAAGCCCTATTGGAGGCTCTGGTGTTGAATTTATATCGGAATCGTTACATCTTAAAAAAACGGAAGTGTCTTATTCAGGAAATGACATTCTTGTAACTGGGTACATTAATTAGCATCAAGGAGTGAAATATGTTTACGGGAATCATAGAAGAAGTAGGCAAAGTCTTAGAGTTAAGCAATGACGAACTAACTATAGAATGCACTACCGTAGTGGAGGACGCTAAAATAGGCGATAGTATTTGTACTAATGGTATCTGCCTTACCATTACAAAAATGACATCATCACAATTCACAGTTGATTTATCTCCCGAGACCCTTGATAGAACTAATGCTTCACAGCTAGATGTGGGAAGCTCAATTAATTTAGAAAGAGCGATGTCTGTCAACAGCAGATTTGGTGGCCATTATGTGCAAGGTCATGTTGATACTACAGGGATAATCGAATCTATTGAACCCTCGGCAGATTCATACTTCATTACTGTCGCTTTCCCCAAAGACTATTCCATGTACGTGGTAGAAAAGGGGTACGTTGCAATAAATGGTATAAGCCTAACTGTCACAGACTGCACTGAATCAAGATTGACAATATGTGTGATACCATATACTTTTACCCATACTAATTTGGAGTATTTATACCCAAAAAGCCTGGTAAACATAGAAGTTGACATATTAGCAAAATACGTAATGAACGCAACTAAAAGGTAGGATCGCATGGCGTTATGTAGTATCGAAGAAGCATTACACGAATTAAAAACTGGAAACATGATCATCGTTGTAGACGATGAGCAAAGAGAAAATGAGGGTGATCTCTTAATGTCTGCTGAACACGTGAGTCCAGAGGCTGTTAACTTCATGGTAACTCATGCAAGAGGACTACTATGTATGCCTATGGAAGGTGAGCGCTTAGATCATCTCAAACTCCCCTTAATGTCAGATCCTTTGGAATGGGACGGCCAACCTTCTACAGCTTTCACAGTATCAGTCGACTATAAAATTGGGACAGAAACCGGTATCTCAGCACAAGATAGGTCCGATACCGTAAAAGCTCTTATAAATGAAGATGTTAAACCAGATGATTTTGTCAGGCCAGGGCACCTATTTCCGTTAAGAGCCAATCCCGCAGGTGTATTAGCTAGAGCTGGCCATACCGAAGCAACAGTTGATCTATGCAAATTAGCAGGTCAGTATCCTGCAGGAATAATTTGTGAGATTATGAACGAAGACGGAACAATGTCTAGAATGCCTGACCTAGAAGAATTTTCGAAACAGCACAATATAAAAATCTTGAGCATTGCGCAAATCATAGCGCACCGACGACAAACCGAGAACCTCGTTAAAAAAGTAGCGGAAGCTCGGATGCCAACAAAATGGGGTGACTTCACCATAATAGGATACGAAAGTGATGTGGAACCTGGTGAACACATTGCATTGGTCATAGGAGAATGGGAAGAAGGAGATGAAGTGCTTACGCGAGTGCACAGCGCCTGTTTAACCGGAGAATCCTTAGGTAGTCTTAGGTGTGATTGTGGTGAGCAAATAGATCAATCCTTAGAAATCATAGGTAAAAACGGAACAGGCGTGTTCTTGTACATGAGACAAGAAGGTAGAGGGATAGGCCTCCATAACAAAATCAAAGCATACTCCTTACAAGACACTGGCTTGGATACTATAGAAGCCAATCGACGATTAGGGTTTGACAGTGACCTCAGGCAATATGGAATAGGAGCCCAGATTCTGGCGGACCTCAAAGTTACTAAACTAAAGCTACTAACTAACAATCCTCAAAAAATTGCAGGATTATCTGGTTTCAATCTAGAAGTCACAGAGAGAATTCCAATGCAACCAGCGGTCAATACAGAGAATCACCCATATCTGGACACTAAAAAGTCACGAATGGGTCACATGATAGATATGTAATTATTGTAAGCTTTTAACCATATAAGCTTTTATAAATTCATCAATATGACCTTCCAAAACACCGTCTGGATCTGTACTCACAAAATCTGTTCTGTGATCTTTAACTTGTTTGTAAGGATGTAGGACGTAACTCCTAATCTGATTTCCCCATTCGGGATTTACCCGCTCACCTCTAAGATCTGCAACCTCTTTATCTCTACGTTCTTTTTCTACTGCCAACAACTTTGCATTCAGAATACGCATTGCATATTCTCTATTTTGATGTTGAGAGCGTTCCGTCTGGCATGAGACGACAATACCGCTAGGAATATGTGTCAATCTGACAGCTGAAGCAACTTTCTGGACATTTTGTCCACCTGGGCCACTAGATCTAAATGCATCCATTTTAATATCTTCGCTTCGAATAACTGGGTCAGATTGCGCTGATGCAACAGGCATAACTTCCACTACTGCAAAAGATGTATGCCTAGCATTATTAGGATCAAATGGTGATTGTCGAACCAATCGATGCACTCCTGTCTCTTTTTCTAAGTATCCATAAGCAAAATCACCTTCTACTTGTACGGTAACAGTCCTATATCCTGCATCTTCCCCATGGGAAACGTTTAAGACCTGGACATTCCTTTTATGAAGCTGACCCCACTTAGCATACATGTTAAACAGCATTTCAGCCCAATCTTGCGAATCAGTTCCGCCTGCGCCTGCCTGTATGGTAAGTATAGCTGATCTATTATCATACTCACCTGATAAAAGTAGTTTGAATTCTTCTTGTTCTAAGGAAACTGTAAGATCACTGAGCTCTTGTTCAGCTGCCTCTCGAAAATCCATATCATTATCCGAAATTGCGAGTTCTATCAAATCAAGTAAGGTATTTAATTTATCCTGAAGTGTCGACCAAAAAGACACGGTTTCTTTTAAGGTTGCCAATTTTTGCATTTCTGCTGAAGCAACCTCATGATCGGACCAGAAAACATTTTGCTCCGATTCTGATTCTATTTTTCTGATTTCATGTTCTTTAGAGGCTAAGTCAAAGCCGCTCCATTAAGTCTGTAACTCTGTGGAGAAGTTGTTGTGTCTTATCTTTCAAGTCTTCCATTAATAACCCTCATGTTCAACCTATTCAACAAGCATATCATAGGCATAGACTCCCTAAAACCTCCTAACATTTAATATTTTTACGGCATAAACACTGAATCTAAAAGATTGTTAAGGTATAATCTACACAACACACTCTATAGGACATCAATGTTAGATCATAGTTCACTAGAATTCGAGCCATTAGATTCTGACTCTGGACAAATTGAGATACTGAGGCAAAAGATCAGACACTCAGCCGCCCATGTCATGGCGGATGCAGTAATGCAGTTATTTCCAGACGCAAAAATTGGAATTGGGCCTCCTACTAAAGATGGGTTTTACTATGACTTTGAAGTAACTCACCCATTTACACCCGACGATTTAGAAAAAATAGAAAAAAGAATGACTGAGATAATCTCGAAGAATCACTCTTTTGAAAAATCCACAATCAGCAGAAATGATGCGGAAAATAAGTTTGAACAGCAACCATATAAGATCGAGCTCATAGAAAACTTAGATTCTGATGTGCCCATTTCAACTTACTCCCATGGAACATTTGAAGATCTATGTCAGGGTCCACATGTAGAAACCACAGCTGACATATGCGCATTTAAACTGTTGACGGTGGCTGGGGCTTATTGGAGAGGCAACGAAAAAAACCCCATGCTCCAGAGGATTTACGGGACAGCTTTTGAGAGTTCTGAAGCTCTAGAGGAGCATCTACACAATTTGGAAGAAGCGGAAAAACGAGATCACCGTATCTTGGGCCGCTCGTTAGATTTATTTTCTACTCACGATGAAATCGGTCCTGGATTAACAGTCTGGAATCCTAAGGGAGCTATGTTGCGATCCATTGTAGAACAATACTGGAGGGATCTACACATCCAACATAATTACCAACCAGTGTACTCTCCTCATATTGGGAGATCCAATTTATGGGAGACCAGCGGCCACCTAGGTTTCTATAATGAAAACATGTACGCACCTATGGAAATCGATGAACAACAATATTACCTAAAGCCTATGAACTGCCCATTCCACATAATGGTGTACAAATCTTCTCTTCGCAGTTACAGAGAACTACCACTGAAGCTTTCTGAATTAGGAACTGTATATCGCTATGAACGAAGCGGTGTTTTGCATGGCCTAATGCGCGTTAGAGGATTCACCCAAGATGATGCTCATATATTCTGTATGCCAGACCAAATCGAGGATGAAATCGGGAAAGTTCTGGACCTTACTTTTGAGCTTTTAGATGCCTTTGGTTTCAACAACTACTCAATAGCACTATCTACTCGTCCAGAAAAGTATGTAGGCGAGGCAATGATGTGGGATCACGCCACAGACTCATTACGGAAAGCTATAGAATCAAGAGGTTTAACATACACTATTGACGAAGGCGGAGGTGCGTTTTATGGCCCAAAAATCGACCTTAATATTCAAGATGCATTAAACAGAGACTGGCAATGCACTACCGTACAATTTGACTTCAATTTACCTGAACGATTTGACCTAGTCTTCCAAAACGACAATGGAGAAAGAGCTCAACCGTATATGATTCACAGAGCGATCTTAGGGTCTATTGAAAGATTTATAGGTATTCTAATCGAACATTATTCAGGAGCTTTCCCTGTATGGCTGGCTCCTGTTCAAGCTATGATTATACCGATATCAGATAGGCATCTGGAATATGCACACTCGATTCAAAGTGCACTCTCTTCACATGGTATTAGAATAGAAGTTGACAGCCGGAGAGATCGAATGAATGCTAAAATTAGAGACGCGCAAATGCAAAAAATCCCGTACATGGTAGTCGTAGGAGACTCTGAAGCGGAGAGTCAGTCGGTGTCGGTTAGATTACGAGACGGGACAAACCTGGGAGCTATTCCCATACCCGAATTTCAGGAATTGGTTTCACTTGCCGTCACCAATAAAACCATCTAATCATTATTGAGTTAATTCACTGAATAATGAATCCCAGTCTTTAGACGAACCTCTTCCCAAAGATGCTCTGTATACAATTTCGCCTGATTTATCGAACGCGATTTTATTGGATCTTGCCGCTATCTCTAGATTACGTAAAGAATCGCCTATCGGATTAACAAATGTGAGAGTCCTACCTTGCTCATCATTCTTTTCCTGAATCTTAGCTAGGGAGGAAGGTTTGTCCATTGAAATGATGTAAACATCAATTCCAGGATATTGCTTAGATAATGGATCTAAATCGCGTAACTCGCGCTTACAAGTTCCTCAATTTTCAGACACTGACAACATAAACACAGGTCTGCCTGTTAATACATCACTTTTGTTGATTCTAACTCCTGTAGCTAGTTCGAAATCAAATGACCTATCGAACATTGGCGAATAAGTGTCTGTCTCCGCAAGATCGATAGTTTTCTGAGTGTCTTGTTCTTGCGATTTTTTTTCAGACATGGGAACTTCGGATGGAAGGGGGGGAGATGTTGGTGATCCTACAGTGCTTGTAACTAGCGTGTCAGACACAGTAGACACTTGATTATTAGTGGTGTCATTACCAGCGCATCCGAATGATACTACTAGGATTAGCATAAGAGGAACGAGAATCAATTTATACACTATTTAACTTATTACTTCCTATATGTTTTAAACTTGGTTACTATATGTAATTATACTAAACCACAGAGGCTAAAACCACATGCCAAACAATTTAATCAATGAAAGCAGTCCGTACTTACTTCAGCATGCCAACAATCCTGTGGAATGGCATCCCTGGACGGCAGAAGCGCTCGAACTTTCCAAATCATTAAATAAGCCTATTTTGCTGAGCATTGGATACTCAGCATGTCATTGGTGCCATGTAATGGAACAAGAGTCGTTCGAAAATGTTCAAATCGCTGAACTAATGAATGAACATTTCATCAACATCAAAGTGGACCGGGAAGAAAGACCTGACCTTGATTCTATCTACATGGAAGCCGTTCAAATGATGACAGGAAGCGGCGGATGGCCAATGACAATGTTTTTGACTCCCGATTTAAAACCTTTTTTCGCAGGAACTTATTTCCCTCCTGAATCAAGACATGGTATGCCTGGATTTAATGCAGTATTAATATCTGTAGCAGATGCCTTCCAAAATAAGGCTGAAGAGATATCAAAAATATCTGAACAAATTACTTCGCAACTCCAACATAATATGTCCTTAATATCTGAAGATTCTATTTTGTCTGAAGACATTTTATCGACTGCAGTATCGACCCTTAGTAAAAATTTTGATTACCAAAATGGAGGATTCGGTAATTCTCCCAAATTTCCACAACCGATGACTCTTGAATTCTTGCTCCAGTATCATAAAACATATAACGATGAAAAATCCTTGGAATTAGTAACTAAAACATTAGATTGCATGATGTATGGAGGAATTTATGATCAGATAGGTGGAGGGTTCCATAGGTATTCTACTGACGCTTACTGGTTAGTTCCTCATTTCGAGAAAATGTTATACGACAATGCACTGTTAATTCCTCTTTATTTGCACGCATTTCTTGTGACCAATGCACCCAAATACAAATACGTCGTGGAACAAACTATCCAGTATATACAACGAGATATGCTACATCCAGATGGTGGCTTCTTTTCATCTCAAGATGCTGATAGTGAAGGGATAGAAGGCAAGTATTTTGTATGGCATATTAACGAGCTGAGAGATATATTACCCACTGAACTATTTGATGAAGCATGTGAATATTACTCTATAACTGACAGCGGAAATTTTGAGGGGCAAAATATCCTCAGCGTACCCGGAAAGAAATTTAGCCTTGAGGCCGAGCCAGACACTCCTAATGACAATATTATGCAAACCAATGAGATAATATTGTCTCATAGATATCATCGTATCCCTCCTTTTAAAGATGACAAAATAATCTTAGCCTGGAATGCCATGATGCTAAAAGGATTATCTGAAGCAGGATCTTCACTAAACAATCCAGATTACCTGCAATTAGCTATAAATAATGCTGAATTTCTACTAGCCAACCTGATGTCTGACACAGGTGAATTGCAGCGAATTTGGAGAAATGGGACATCGAAAATAAACGGCCATCTGGAAGATTACGCCCTGTTTGCAGATGCTTTATTGACATTGTATGAATCAACTTTAGACCAAAAATATTTAGAAGTCTCCGTGCAGTTAACAGATAAAATGATCCTCCTCTTCTGGGACGATCAGCAAAATTGTTTTTATGACGTGTCTTTAAACGAACCGACAATACTTACTAGACCTCGCACTGTATTTGATAATGCTCAACCATGCGGCGCATCTGTTGCAACAAAGCTTTTGCTAAAGTTATGTAAAGTAACAGGAGGCTCAAAATATTCAGCGATTTCTGAAAAAAGTCTTAGGGGCATGGCTCCTGTATTGCTCCGTGCGCCATCAGCTGCCGGTACTTGGTTATGCGGATTAGAAATGTATCTAAATAGTGGTCAAGAATTCGTGATCACAGGGGAACTCCCTGAAATTACCGACTTGTTGATCGCTGTACATAAGTATTATCTCCCTAACAAGGTCATTGTAGGAGAGGTTAATTATGTTTCTGAGTTACCTATACTAAAAGGAAAAACTCGTTATTCTGGCGCACCTACAGCTTATATGTGTGAAAACTATGTCTGCAATCACCCAACAACCCGAGTAGATGAACTAATAGAACAAATACTCTCCTCTAATTCAAAATAATCGGTGGAGATTGTCGCCTACCAGTTGTATAATGGGCACACGCAAAAGAGTACACCTATTATGGTTACAAAAATATCACTCACTTAGACAGTTTAGGAGATTATTAATGGCAAATACATCCTCTATTATTTATACAAAGACTGACGAAGCTCCAGCTTTAGGAACATACTCTCTACTTCCCATTGTACAAGCCTTTACAAAACATGCTGGTATTGAGCTTGAGGATTGGGACATTTCCCTCACAGGTCGCATACTCGCGAATTTCCCAGAAAATTTAACCCCTGATCAAAGGATTCCTGACTATTTAACGATGGCGGGAGCACTATGTTTTGATTCTGTAGCTAATATAATCAAACTACCTAACATCAGTGCTTCAATCCCTCAACTAAAAGGGGCTATTCAAGAACTACAAGACAAAGGATATGATGTTCCCAATTACCCAGATGAACCTCAAAACGATAAAGAAAGAGCTATATTCGAGGGCTATTCAAAAGTTTTGGGCAGTGCCGTGAATCCCGTATTAAGAGAAGGCAATTCTGATCGGAGGTCTTCAACAGCAGTTAAACAACACGGTAAACGCAACCCTCATCAAATGATGCAGGACTGGCCGGAGGTTTCCAAAACTCGGGTTGCTCATATGCCTGAAGGAGATTTCTTTGGCACTGAAAAATCTGCAACAATTTCAAAATCTGGGGTCGGCACAATTGAATTCCAAGATACAACAGGGGAAACCAAAGTTCTTAAAGACGATGTCGCTTTAGTCGCAAACGAAATAATCGATTGCTCAACAATGAATGTTGCAAGTTTAAGAAAATTCTACGCGAATGAAATGGAAAAAGCTAAAGCTGATAATGTGTTACTTTCATTACATATAAAATCTACTATGATGAGGGTGTCCGATCCAATTATATTTGGGCATTGTGTATCTGTGTATTACAAAGATGTATTAGAAAAACACTCTCAAGTGTTCGAAGAACTAGGTGTAGATCCTGATAATGGTATAGCGGAACTTCATACTAAACTACAATCATTACCCGAAGCTCAACGTAATGAAATCGAAGCTGATATCGCACATGCTTATACGGTAAGGCCTGAATTAGGCATGGTGAACTCAAGTAGAGGTATCACTAACCTACATGTACCAAGCGACATGATTATTGATGCAACAATGCCTGTAATCGTCCGAGACGGTGGACGCATGTGGGGACCAGACAATGAGCTACATGACACCATCGCTATGATTCCTGACCGTTCCTATGCACCAATTTATCAAGCTGTCATCGAAGATTGTCAGAAAAACGGCGCTTTTGACCCTGCAACTCTTGGAAGTGTGGCTAATGTAGGCCTTATGGCTGCTCAAGCAGAAGAATATGGTTCTCACAACAAAACTTTTACAGCCCCAGGAGAAGGCTCTATCCTAGTCAAAGATGAATCAGGAACTATCTTGATGGAACAACATGTTGAAAAAGACGATATATTCAGGATGTGCCAAACCAAAGACGCGCCTATAGAAGATTGGGTGAAATTAGCTGTGAATCGTGCTCGGATTACTGGATCACCAGCGATATTTTGGTTAGATTCTGAAAGGCCTCATGATGCTGAAATAATAAAAAAAGTAAACAAGTATCTGCCTAATCACGACACCGAAGGTTTGGAAGTTCAAATCATGTCACCCGTTGACGCTATGAATTACACTCTGGACCGAAGCAGAAAAGACTTAGATACTATTTCAGTAACTGGGAACGTATTGAGAGATTATTTGACGGACCTATTCCCAATACTGGAACTAGGTACTAGCGCCAAAATGTTATCAGTAGTTCCTCTATTAGCAGGAGGAGGTCTCTTTGAAACAGGTGCAGGAGGATCCGCTCCAAGGCATGTCCAACAGTTCGTAGAAGAAGGGCATCTTAGATGGGATTCTTTAGGGGAATTTTGCGCACTAGTAGCTTCTTTCGAGCACTATGCCGCAGTTCACAAAAATGATAGAGCGCAAATACTAGCCGACACATTAGATATTGCCATAGGAGAACATATGGAGCATAGGCGCCAACCTTCTCGCCGTGTCAACGAACTCGATACACGGGGCAGCCATTTCTACTTAGCTCTATATTGGGCCGAAGCTTTAGCTAATCAAACAAACGATTCCGAACTTCAATCAGTTTTCACAAAAGTCGCTCAAGATATAACAGCTAATGAACAAAAGATTGTACAAGAACTAATAGAGGCTCAAGGAGAATCCGTAGACATTGGGGGATATTATCTACCCAACGATGAACTTGCCTCTAAAGTAATGCGGCCTAGTACCACTCTTAATTCCATAATTGACCAAATTTAATTCAAAACACAATAAAAAACCAGGAGAACGAACCAAATGAGACAAAAAGTAACTGTAGTTGGAGCCGGTAATGTAGGAGCAACTGCTGCTCAAAGATTACATCAATTGGGATACGCTGATGTCGTATTAGTAGATGTTGTCGAAGACCTACCTCAAGGTAAATCATTAGACATGGCTGAATCAGGACCAGTAATAGGTTCTGACGGAAGCATAATAGGATCAAATAATTATGCCGAAACAGCAAATTCAGATGTTGTAATTATTACAGCAGGAATAGCTCGAAAACCCGGAATGAGTCGAGACGATTTATTATTAACAAACATGAAAATAACAGGTGCAGTGACTGAAGAAATTGTTAAATATTCTCCTAATTGCATCCTCATTCCTGTAACTAATCCGTTGGATGCAATGGTACACAACATACTCAAAGTAAGTGGGTTCCCTAGGAACAGAGTCTTAGGAATGGCTGGAGTACTAGATACAGCTAGATTTAGAACTTTCATAGCTAGAGAATTAGATGTATCGGTTGAAGACGTACAAGCTTATGTCCTTGGTGGACACGGAGATGACATGGTTCCCTTAGTAAGGTACACCACAATTGGCGGCATTCCCATTTCAGAGTTGCTAGATGCAAAAACCATAGAATCATTGGTACAGAGAACTAGAGATGGAGGTGCTGAAATAGTGGGGCTCCTCAAAACCGGAAGCGCATTTTACGCCCCTTCCGCATCTATAGTACAAATGGTCGAATCAATTCTACTAGACAAGAAACGAATTCTTCCTGCGTGCGTATCTCTTGAGGGTGAATACGGAATTAATGGGCTCTGCGTGGGTGTCCCAGTAAAAATTGGATCTAACGGAATCGAGCAAGTTATGGAAATTGAATTATTACCAGATGAGAAATCCGCCCTAGACAATTCAATAGCCAGCGTCAAAGAGCTGGTAGATGTTATGGAGAAGAATAGTTAACTTATGGCTGAATACTCGAAAATTACTAGTAATCAAGAATCTCAATTATTAAACAAAGCTAATCAATTCCTTCCTGATGGAACTAACGGCAATATAAAAGTTGGTAATCATCAAAGCTTTCTAGTACAAAAAGGACTAGGATCTAAAATATGGGACGTAAGCGGTAATGAATACATTGATTGGTTAATGGGTTCTGGCCCAATGATCTTGGGTCACGCGTTCCCTAGTGTGATAGAAGCTGTAATAAAGGCGGTTGAAGACGGTAGTACATTCTTTGCCACCCACGAAAAAGCTGTTGAATTAGCTGAAATGTTATGCGAAGCAATCCCCTGCGCAGAACAAGTACGCTTCACAGTCAGTGGTACAGACGCAACTTTTCAAGCAATGCGAGTATGTAGAGCATTCACTAAAAAAGAGAAAATCCTTAAATTTGAAGGTGGATACCACGGAAGTAGTGATTACGCGATGATGAGCGTGACCCCAGACGCATCTGTCGAGTATCCTCAAACACAAGCAAATAGCTCTGGAATACCTAAAGCCATATCTGATCTAGTTCTAGCTGCTCCATTCAATGATTTACAAACCACGTCCCAAATTATTGAAGCACACAAAGATGATATAGCCGCGGTCATTGTAGAGCCATTACAACGAGTAATAGCTCCAGAACCCGGATTTCTTCAAGGACTCCGCGATATCACCAAGAAATATAGTATCCCATTGATATTTGATGAAGTGGTAACTGGGTTCAGATTATCTTATGGCGGTGCTCAGCAACATTATGGGGTGACCCCTGACTTAGCATGCGTAGGCAAAATAATGGGAGGCGGATACCCATTGGCAGCAGTCACCGGAATAACCGATATTATGTCCTCTTATGAATCATCTACAGATAGTGAATATTTTGTCCCTCAAACAGGCACTCTCAACGGGAATCCTATTGCTTGTGCTGCAGGGATTGCAACTCTAAAGGAATTGCAAAACAAAGATAACTACGAAAAAATCAATAATACTGGGAAACAAATTCGCGAATTTATACGGGAGGCATCATCAAGACATAACATTCCAGTGCAAATTTGCGGAGAGAATCAAATTTTTGGGTTGTTTTTCACAGACCGTAAAATTTCAAATTACCGTGATGGGCTAGCAACTGATTCTGCACTGCATGCGAGATTCAATTCCGGATTACTGGATCGAGGCATCCTAAAAGCATGGCCTCAAAAATTCTATCCGTCAGCTGCCCATTCCCAAGAAGATATCGAAGTAACTCAGCAGGCTATTGAACAAACCTTCTCGCAGTTGGCTCAGTCTATTTAATTAAGCTTCTTGTAACTTAAGTTCCAGTTTTTGAGTACTTACAATATGTCTTTTCATTCCCAGATCTTTTGGAGCTATACCCAATGCCATTCCAATCATTTGAGGGAGATGAATAATCGGCATATCAATAGATCTTCCCGCTTGAGATGCAGCTTTAGGCTGAAATCCATCTAAATTCAAATGACATAATGGACAGGGAGTGACCATAGCATCAGAGCCAAGATCCTTCACCTCAGCGGTATGCTTAGCAACCATAGCCATAGAATTCTTGGGGTTTATAGTCAATATGGGGAATCCGCAACATCGGGTTTTTCCTTCAAAATCTACCAGAGTTGCACCTAGAGCTTCAATCAAAGTTTCCAATGCTACTTTTCTCTCCGGATTGTCGTCCGTTTGTAGAGCTTCAGTAGGACGGACGATGTAGCAACCGTAAAAGGGTGATAATCTCATTCCTTTAAGTGGTTTAGTTACTAAGGGTAACAATTTTTCTAATCCATAATCTTCAATCAATACCCATAAAAGATGTTTTATTTCAATATCTCCTGAAAAATGTAAATCTTCGTCGGCTAGATGACTATTTATTTCTTCAAGGTAATCAGCATCTGCATTCATTCTATGCCTAGCTTGAGCCATAACTCCCTGACATGTGCTGCAGATAGTCATGATTGGTGATCCTATTTTTTCGGCCATCGCAAATGTGCGAGCGTTCAATATATCTCCAAGTAGACGATTTTTTTCCTGAAGAACCCCTGCTCCCGTGCAGGATGCACCGGGCATTTCTTCAAGTTCTATCCCTAATTTGTCACAGACTAAATTAGCTGCGCTATATAATTCTGGACACCCACCTCGAGACACGCATCCAGGGTAAAATGCAAATTTCACTTCAAACCTCTCTTCTTAAAATGGTCTTTTATAATTATTTCTCTAGTTTTTTAACTAAACGACGCACATTTTCTACGCCTTCTATCTTCTTATGAAACAAACTTGGTAACTTTCCTCTACGCAAGCTTCTAATCCCTACAGGTACATAAGACAACAAAGCAGGCACGTTGAAAATTCCTACTGTTTTAACTGGCAATTTTAGTTCATCCAAACTTCCACTATGACCAACTAATTCAACGAAAGCTTCAGCATGTCTAGCTCCATTATTATTAGTTAATCCCGCATCCATAGCCTGTTCCCGTAAAGCCATAATCCTATCCATTGGATCTACTCCCTTAGGACAAGCTGTTACACATGCCATACAACGAGTGCAATCCCACATACCGGATTTTTGTCCTAGATCTTTCAATCTATCCAAAGATACACCGTCTTCATCTCCATCTCTGGGGTCCGCGGTAAATCTATATGCCTTTGCTAAAGCCGCAGGGCCTAGGAATGTTGGATCCACTTCTAATACAGTACAATCGGAGACGCATGAACCACACATGATACAGGCTGTAACTCCAGACAAATGCAACATTGATTCATTGGAGGCGATGTATTCTGCTTCCGGTTCTGGTCCTTGAGGCTGTAGATAGGGCGTTACTTGGTTAATTTTATCCCAAAATCCGTCAAAATTTGTGACTAGATCTTTGATGACCGGCATATTCCCAGCAGGTTCTACAGTTATCGTGCCATCAATCACAGCGTCAACGGCAGGGGTTTTGCATGCAAGGCCACCTTGACCATTGATTCGCATTGCACAAGAACCGCAAATCGCGCTTCGGCAAGAGCATCGTAAACTTAGAGTACCGTCTTGATCTTCTCGTACCTGGATTAAAGCATCTAGTACAGTCGCATTATCCGCGACTTCTGTAGTAAATTCTTCCCAGTAAGATTCTGGTTTTTCTGCATCGGCATCAAATCTTTTTACCTTTATAGTTACATTCATAATTAATACGTCCTCTCTACTGGCTCCCATTGGGTGATCGACACTTCAGATGTAGACAGTTGTGGACCGTCTTCACCTTGAGTAACCAAAATATGTTTCAGCCAATTTTCATCGTCCCGATCAGGATAATCTGTTCTGCTCTGAGCACCTCTGCTCTCTTTACGCTCCAACGCTCCAGCAGCTATCGTTTCGGCAACGTCCAACATAAATCCTAATTCCAGATGAAAGATCAAATCAGTATTAAATATTTTGCCTTTGCTATCAACAGGTACATCCTGATACCTAACCTTCATATCTTTTAGGTCATTTACTGTCTTTTTTATTCCTTCTTCGTCTCTGTATACCGCGATATTATCATTCATAGATGTCCCCATGTCCAAACGTAGCTTAGACACTCTATCACCATTCTGAGGTCTGTCTAATATTGATTGTATACGCGCTTTCTCTTCTTTTATTTTCGCCTGCTCGTCAAAATCAACATATTTTATGTGTTTCACTGCTTCAGCAGCGTGATTGCCTGATCTTTCCCCAAAAACAATTGTATCCAAGAGAGAATTAGCACCTAATCTGTTTCCTCCATGGACGCTCACGTTCGCACATTCTCCTGCGGCATATACCCTAGGTATATTTGTCAGTCCATCAATGTCTGTTTTAATACCGCCCATGATATAGTGCATGCCTGGCCTTATTGGAATTGGCTCTTTAATCATATCTTTACCTACCAAATCCATACCTAATTCTCGGATTTGCCACAATTTCTCCATTATGACATTTTCTCCTAGATGCCGAAGATCTAATAGGACACATCCATCAATTCCTCGCCCTTCATTAATCTCAGTTTGTTCAGACCTAGAGACCACATCTCTAGAAGCTAATTCCAGCATATTTGGAGCATATACTTTCATGAATCTATCACCATCTTTGTTGAGGAGGTATGCTCCTTCTCCTCTAGCCGCTTCAGATAGTAATACTCCACTACCAGCCAATGTCGTTGGGTGATATTGAATCATCTCCATATCCATTAAGCTTGCGCCCGCATTATAAGTCAGGGCCATTCCGTCTCCCGTAACTATCAAAGCGTTGGTGCTTGGCTCAAACACTCTGCCGCAACCGCCTGTAGCAAAAATTACAGTTTTAGCTCGGATTGCAAATATCTCTCCACTCCTAATTTCTAGCGCCATTACTCCAGCAACGATTCCATCTTCAATTATTAACGATGTGACAAACCATTCTTCATAACTTCTAACACCAGATTTCAGAAGCTGTTCAAACATAACATGTAATAGAGCCTGACCTGTGAAATCACCAACGAAGAAGGTTCTTTGCCTTCTCTGACCACCGAAAGCTCTAGTTCCTAATCTGCCTTCTTCATCTCGTGAGAAAGTCACTCCGAAATGCTCCATGTCTATAAGAGACTGGCCAGCTGCCTTGCACATTACTTCTATAGCATCTTGATCTCCTAAAAAGTCACTCCCTTTGATAGTGTCGTAAGCGTGATCTTCCCAAGCATCTCCTCTATCCGACAAAGCCGCATTTATACCGCCTTGAGCGGCATTAGAGTGGCTTCTTACTGGATGAACTTTACTCAATATTGCTGTGTTGGCTCCTCTAGAACTAGCAGCTATTGCCGCTCGCATTCCAGCTAAACCGGCACCTACTACTAACACATCATGTTCCAGCATTAATTCTTCCTCCGTTTTTTAAAAGCATCAAGATAATAGTATCTCATATTCACGACTTCAATCCAATATATTTATGATCTATTGAGATAATTATTTCCCAATGAAATGGTAGCTATGGTCTTAGCATCAGGTATCAATCCTGAATGCACTTCTCTTAATATTTCACTTAATGGTATTTTGACGACTTGTATATTTTCATCATCATCCGCCGGTAATTTTGAATCTGTAAGGTCTTTAGCTAAAAAAGCATACATGTATTCATTACACCAACCAGGAGTTAGCCAAAATCCTCCTAGCTGAATAAGTTCACCAGGATATTTACCAATTTCTTCTTGCAATTCCCTAACTGCCGCCTCTTCAGGTGATTCTCCTTTCTCAATTCCTCCAGCGGGTACTTCCAGCAGAACATCTGAGATAGCATATCTGTACTGTTTCACCATGTGTACATAACCATCTTCATCTAATGGCATTACGCACACAACAGACGCATGTTCAACAACTTCCCTAGTAGTTCTTCGGTCATTAGGAAGCAAAATAGTATCTTTTGTCACCTTAATGATATTGCCATCATAAATCAATTCAGTAGTTAATTGTGATTCTATCCGTCGGTTCTCCATGTCAGTACCGGACCGCCCTAGAAACGTCGAGGCCAAACCCTAGTCTTCTGGTCAAAGTTTCATAAAAATGTTCAGACCCATTAGCTCTCGCAAATCGGGCTTTCCTTTCACTCTGCCGAATAATCACGGAGTCACCTGGAGTTAATGGATAATCATATGCCCCATCTATACTCATTATGGAATCTTGAAGACCTTCGACTACCATTTCTACTGTTGAGTATTCATTCAAAACTATACCTGTAGACAAACCGATATGAGCAGCCACTGGCTTAACGACAATACTCTGTGACAGAGGATCCAAAATTGGTCCACCTACAGACAAATTATATCCTGTGCTACCCGTGGCAGAACTCACAATAACCGCATCTGAGCGAAATACTGTCAGAACCGCTCCATCTATAAGGACTTTAATCGTCACTACCCTGGATGACGTACCTCTGGCTAACACAATATCATTCAAAGCATGGTGAGGCCCCAAATCACCTGAGAACGAGCTAGATTTTATAGTGCTTTGTAGCATGTTACGAGATTCAGTATGGAAAGAACTATTTAAATAGTTCTGTATGTTGTCAACAGCTTCTTCGGCTGTGAGTTCAGTCATAAACCCTAATCTTCCCATATTAATTCCCAATATAGGAATACCAAATTGAGAAGTCATCCGGTTAACTCTAAGTATTGTACCGTCTCCTCCAACAGTAATAATAATGTCGCTAGCTTTTATTTGATCTGACAATCCATACACATCATCAGCTGTGTTGAGCCATGTGTGTTGGATTGAAGATATCCGTTTATTGATCTCTTCAGCTAATCCAGCAGCCTTTGGATTCTTAGAATTGTATATTATTCCTACCGAATCCATAATCAATTAACTCCCGATAATAATGAGATGCCCTGTTCCAAGATCGCTATGTACCAGGAAGGTGATACCCCTAACCAAATTGTGCCGGCCGTAGTAATGTACATCGCTGCTAAAGTGAGACCGGGAGCGTCCATTTTGTTATCATCAGAGTCGGTGTTATCTGTCTCAAACATTACTTTAATTAGCCGAACATAATAATATGCTGATATTACACTATTTATCACGCCAACTATTACAAGCCAAGTAAGTTCGTTTTCCATAGCTGCACTGAAAATGTAAAATTTTGATACGAAAATTCCTGTAGGAGGTATTCCAATGAGCGCTATTAGGGCAAAACTCATCATTATAGCCATCTGAGGAGATTTCCGAATAAGAGCCTTGTAATCGGAGATGTTGTCACCCCCCACACGACTCCCTACAACCGATATGCCTGCAAAAATAGTCAAGTTAGCGAAAGCATAAGTCGCCAGATAAAACAAAACAGAGGCACCCCCATCCACTCCTAACCTGAAAGAACTATCGTTTTGAACTATCGCTATAGCTGCCACACCGATTAACAAGTAACCCGCATGAGCTATAGTACTGAACCCTAGCATTCGTTTTATGTTGGTTTGCACCATAGCCATAATGTTACCTACTATCATAGAGGCAGCAGCAATAATAGAAATTAGTAATGGCCAATTCACATATATGTCTCCAAATACTTGATATATGATTCTTAGTAACAACGCAAATGCGGCAGCCTTACTTGCAACAGACAAAAAACCAACTATGGGAGCAGATCCAGATTCATACACATCCGGTACCCACATATGGAAAGGCACTGCTGATAACTTAAACCCAATACCAATTATGATTAAAGAGACAGCTACTAAAAGAATGGTGTTGCTATATAGCGTCACTACTGAACCTTCAGACATAATAGATCTAGACATTTCCGGGATTATAGTGGTACCAGTAAAACCAAACAGGAACGCCATACCGTACAACATTACCGCAGAGCTCAATGCACTTACTACCAGGAATTTCAAAGCTCCACTTGTAGCAGACTTGGTCAAAGTTAATGCAAGCAACAATGCTATTGGCAACCCTGTCAATTCCAAACCAACATAAAGCAATATTAATTCAGATGCACTTACCAAAGTCATCATGCCCGCAGCAGAAAACAACATCAAAGTGTAGTATTCACCTTTAGTCTTGTACCCATCGGTTAAATAGTTTCCCGAAATCATTACCGTGATTGCAGCAGCAAATACTATAAGCATCTGCAACGAAACTGAAAATACGTCCACATTATATTTGCCTTCTAAAAGTCCCGAACTACTGGAAATATCCAGGATATAACCTGTGCTAATCATCTGTAATTGAAGAGCGCCCAATCCCAATGGCACCAAGAGTAAACCTAATGTTGTCCACACCAGGACATTTTTATTTTTGGTAGCCAGATCCAATATTAAAGCTACAAGTCCGATAATTATTACCGACAATCCGGGAGATATGAGGAATAAATCATGAATATTCATTAATTACACTCCTCCAAATTTAGTTACTACAGGCAAAATAGCCTGATCTAGTACATCTATTAAAATTCCGGGGAATACTCCCAAAGCAATAATCATAATAACCAATAAAACTAAGGGGAATGCTTCAATCAGAGTGGCATCTGTTACGTGTTCAACTTTAGGTTTGACTTCCCCGAATAAAACTCTTTCAAGCATCCACAATATATATCCTGCGGCTAATATTATGCCTAATACGGCTAATATCGTAAGTATTGGGAATCCTGAGAAAGCTCCAGTAAATACCAGTATCTCAGACACAAATCCACTTAAAGCGGGCAATCCCAGAGAAGCTAACCCTGCAATTGTGAATGCGACTGCAACCAAAGGCATTCTTATAAATAATCCTCCTAGATCAGGTATGCTCCGCGTATGAGCCTTGTCATAAACTAGACCTACACATAAGAATAAAAGCCCCGTAATAGTTCCGTGAGTAAACAACTGCATGCCGGCACCTGTGAGTCCAGCAGAAGTAAAAGATCCAATACCCACCAGCACCAAGCCCATGTGACTGACGCTCGAGTAAGCTATTAATCTTTTTAAATCGGTTTGCTTTAAAGTCATAAACGCGCCATACAGTACGCTAATGACTCCTAATACAATTATGAAATATGAGTATGCCACTGTTTGCAATGGAAACATGGTGACATTTATCCTCAGTAATCCATATCCTCCCATTTTCAGCATGACTCCAGCCAATATCACGCTAGCAGCAGTGGGAGCATCTGTATGTGCGTCTGGCAACCATGTGTGGATAGGCCAGACCGGCAATTTTATAGCAAAACCTATAAAGAAACAGAAGTACACAAATGTAGCGCCGTAGAATCCCAATTGTATGAGGTTGCCACCGCTGTTTAAAATCAACATAGTCATATCTAGTGTATTAGGATCGGAAGTTATAAATGTCATCAAAATTCCAATGATAATAAATGCACTTCCTAATATCGTAAATATCAAGAATTTCATAGATGAATATTCTTTCCTTCCACTGCCCCATCCCGAGATAAGCATGTACATTGGTATCAATTCAAGTTCCCAAAACAAGAAAAACAGCAGCAGATCTAATGACGTAAATACTCCTAATATCGCCGTCTGTAAAACCAACAGCCAAATAAAGTATTCCTTTACCCTAATATTGATATGCCATGATGCAATCACTGCGCATACCCCTAAGACTGTGGTCAACAAAACCAAAGGAGCGCTAAGGCCATCTAATCCAACAAGATATTGAGATTTAAGAAGCGCACTATCAATCCAAGTAACTCTATCAACCCATTGGAAGGCTCCTAATGGCATTTCTTTATCTATGTTAAAAAACAACAGACTAGCTAAAATTGCATCTATAACAGTCACTACTAAAGCTATGTATCTCACATAAGCGTGCTTTACGGGCGTGATCAAAAATCCTATAGCAACTACAAACGGAAGCCATATAACCAGCGATAATATAGCAGGATAATCCATCATATTACCCTCCCAATCCAGGTGTATACATCAAGAGTATGATCAAACCTATGACTCCACCCAAACTTATGACAAAAGTATAAAATTGAACATTCCCATTTTGAAACAATCCTAATACATGCCCCACGTTTTTGACTGCAAAACCCAAAAATAATCCAAGTCCATCAACCACATACTTATCTACAAATGCAATTATGTTAACTATTCGTTTCTGCAATATATTTCTTACGATAATGTTTTCATAAAGGTCATCTAAATAATACTTGTTATAAATCAATCCATAGAATCCTTTCATTGATTCTAGTGGTTCTTTTTTACCATTTTGGCTAAGCTTGTAATAATATACTGCAATTCCCAGCCCGATTAATCCCAAAACAGTGGACAATATTGCGACTAACACACTGAATTCAGCAGCGTGGTGCCCATGGTGAAAAACTATACTTGAGGATATGAAATCATTCAGCCAATGCTTGTGAATAGGTCCCACATTAACTGGGGGATTTGTCAAAAATCCAGCCAATACTGTGGCGACACCTAATAGAGCCATTGGAGCAATCATCACCCCGGGAGATTCATGAATAGAGTGATCACCATGTCCATCTCCAACATCATTTCCTCTATATTCCCCATGGAAAGTTAAACTTATCATCCGCCACGTATAAAAAGCGGTGAGTACTACTCCAATTGCTAACAACGCGAAAATTGTTATCTCAAAAACGGATCCATGTAACATTTTCTCCCACGCGGATAACATGATCTCATCTTTGCTCCAGAATCCTGACAATGGGGGCAATCCTATTAGACTCAGGGATGATACAAGCATCAATCCATAGGTCCAGGGCATATATTTTCTTAATCCCCCCATTTCTCTCATATCAAATGTGTGAGTGGCATGATTCACACTACCTGAACATAGGAACAATAATGCCTTAAAGAATGCATGAGTAATCAAATGAAATATTGCGGGACCAAATGCCCCAAGGCCAATAGCAGCGAACATATAAGCAAGCTGACTTATGCTTGAATAAGCCAGTACTCTTTTGATGTCATTAACTACCAATCCCATTGTTGCTGCAAAGACCGCGGTAAATGCTCCTACTCCAGCTATAACTAACATAGTCGTATCAGATGCACTTATGAACGGAAACAATCGAACCAATAGGAATACCCCTGCTGCAACCATAGTTGCAGAATGAACTAGGGCACTAACAGGCGTGGGCCCTTCCATTGCATCAGGCAACCAAGTGTGAAAAGGGAATTGAGCAGATTTACCCATAGCTCCTGATAGAATTCCAAGAGTAATAATAGTAACGATCATAGCTGACATCGTTCCTGCAAGGGAACATATGTCAGGTATGTGAAGCACATTAACATTTGCGGTTAGCGGCAAAGCAAATGAATGATTAATCAAGAATAAAATGCCTATTAAGAATCCTACGTCCCCTATACGTGTAATAATAAAAGCTTTTTTAGCTGCGGCTGCAGCCGCAGGTCTTTCGGTCCAAAATCCAATTAGTAAATAGGAGGATAATCCAACTAATTCCCAGAAAGCGTATAACTGGACAATATTAGATGAGATCACCAGACCAATCATTGACGAAGTAAATAGTGCCATCGTAGCAAAGTATCGGCTATAGCCAATATCTCCGTGCATATAACCCATGGAATAAATCTGCACTAACAAGCTGACCACAACGACCACTAATAAAATAGTAGAACTAACTGGATCGATGTACGTGCCCAAATCTATAATAGCTGCGTCATTTATTTTGATCCATTGGTAAGCACTATTGTATCCAGGACCACCTGTATGCAAAGTGTCCAGAAATAGCATTACAGACACGACAAGAGACACAGAAAGCCCAGCTATCAGTAGATATGGGCTTATCCATTGATGTTTACTAAAGAAAGGCCGAATAATCAATGAAATGATTACGAAACTAGTTAGAGGAGCTAAGAATACAAGCCAAATAGTTAATGATGACATATCCTATAATTTCCTCAGGATTTCGTCCGCTACGTGTTCTTTACCTTTAGGGATATACACAGTAAACGGATTACTGTACGACCATTCAGACAAACCGTCATCTGGCAAGATTTTAACAGGGAGACCTTCTGCTTCTATAGCTTCTTTCCATATCTCAGCAGTCATCAAATTAGGCACTTTTTTGAATTCCATCCACATATTAAGTAGCTCTTCCTATGTCACTACTAAGCTCAATAGATCCATTGACTCGGTAGAGAGCGAATACTATCCCTAGTCCAACTGCGACTTCAGCTGCAGCTACTGCGATCACGAATATGGCGAAAACGTGCCCCGTCATAGCCGTACTCAAATCAGTCACTAAATTTACTGGCATCACAAAGTAACTTAATCCCACAAAAGTCAAATTAACTGAATTGAACATCAATTCCAGTGACATAAACACAGCGATGATGTTTTTCTTTGTCAGAACACCAAATATGCCTATTACAAATAGCATTGCAGCTAAACCTAATATGGTCTCTAGCGACATCATCGTTCGTCCGCACCTCTCATTAAAGACAAAGCTCCCACTAGAGCTGCAAGCAATAAAACCGATACTAGCTCAAAAGCCAAAACATAATCGGTTAATAACAACGAAGCGAGTGAAAAATCCTCTGTAGATTCACTTATTTCTGGATCTACAGAATAGATCTGCACAGTATCTACTAAACTCCTGTTTACATCTGATATTGTATTCCATTGAGTCGACACTACAGCCACAAGTAAAATAGCTAAAATCAACCCGCACAGTAACATGGCTGGAATTTGCAGTTTGTTAGACAAATTAGCGCTTTTCACATCATCAGAAAGCATGACCGCAAATATGATTAATATGGAGATAGCTCCCACGTAAACTAAAATTTGTACGACAGCCAGGAATTCTGCATTCAACATAACGTATATCCCAGCTATAGATATGAACACAGCCACCAGACACAGAGCTGACCTGAACAAGTCCTTTAAGGCTATCATACCGATTGCCGATGCGAGAGCCGCAACAGCAAAAATTCCAAATATCAAGTCTTCAATCATAATACCTAGTCTTGCTTTCGGTCAGGGGTAATTCGCATACCTGCTTTTTCAGTCTTATGCCAGTTCCAAGACTCTCTGCCGACCTCTTTCCAACTTAATTGTTGACCACTTCTTGGGTCATAGTTTTTCGCTTCTAATTGTGGGCGATACCACGTAGAAGGATTCTTCGGGGAATTTCTCAAATCATCTATGGTTATAATCATGTCATTTCGTGTATATTTACCTTCTTCAAAACCGCTGCCCATGAATAACGCATCGTAGGGACAGGCTTCTACGCATAATCCACAAAACATACATCGGAAAAGCTGAATATCAAACTTTTCGAGCTTGTATTTATCGCCTTGTTTCACTGCCGTGTCACTCGGATCAGTAACAATCTCTATAATACCTAAAGGACAATACTTCGCACATGACGCACATCCGGTACATCGTTCTTCATACCAACTAAATTCTTCACCTCTAAATCTAGGGTGCTGGGATACTCGTTGCTCGGGATATTGAATAGTCACTGGTTTCTTCGAGAAGTTTTTCAGGGTGACTAAAAGCCCTTTAACCATTTCTATACCGTACACTAGTCCCCCTGTCCGTCTAGTAATAATTCTCGCTGAGACAATATTTTTGATCCCGAACGTAAAGGATCAACTTTATTCGATATTAATTTGTTCAAAACGATCACTGTACAGACGGTGATTATAGTGTTTATGACACACATTATCCATAAGTCTGCTACACTCAATTGACCGTTGGGTCCCTTGAGTATAAATGTTTCTATTACGACCGCTAATAAGTTAATAAGACTCATTGGTAACAATCCTTTCCAGCAAAAGGCCATGATTTGATCAATCCTCAATCTTGGTAAGGTTGCCCGCACCCAAGTAAACACAAAAACACAAACCAAAACCTTGATCAATATCCAAAACCATCCTAGATATTCTGGCAGTGGACCAGACCAACCTCCCAAAAATACTATCGCTATAATGGCAGATGTAACTATCATAGCTCCGTATTCAGCAGCTTGAATAATCGCAAATTTTATACCACTGAATTCTGTATGAAATCCAGCGATGATTTCTGATTCAGCTTCGGCTATATCAAAAGGAGTACGATTCATCTCAGCACTACTTCCTATAAAAAACACCAATAATCCCATCGGTTGAACCATTAGGAACGGGATTGCCTGTGCTTCTACGATGTCCAGCAATGACATTGATCCTGAGATTATTACTATTCCTAACAGTGAAATAACTACCGGAACTTCATAGCTAATTAATACTGCCACACCGCGCACCGCGCCAAATATTGCAAACCTATTATTAGAAGACCATCCGGCTATAAAAATTCCCAAAGAAGAAACTGAAGTAATGGCTAGTATGTATAAAACACCCACATTCAAATCTGCCAGAGCAACCCCAGGAGCCAATGGAATAACCCCTAATACCATAATTACAGGCATCATTATCAAAATAGGCACTACAATGAACAGTATCTTGTCAGACCCTCTAGGGATAAGGTTCTCTTTAAATAACAAAGATATCAGATCTGCTATCGGCTGAAGTAATCCGAACGGACCCCATCTGTTAGGTCCTACTCTAGTTTGGAATCTCCCCAAGAGTCTTCGTTCTCCCCAAGTCATCAATGCAGTGCTCACCAAAAATATATTAACCAAAAATAATGAAAACATGATGCCAGTCACAATCGTCGCCGACCAGCAAGGCATTAACCCAGATAAACTACCATGGATAGTTCGATAAATAATATTGGTTTGATAAAAACCTTCCAGTACGCAGATCATCTATCCACTTCTCCCATGTTTATATCAATACTGCCCAATGAAACAATCATGTCAGCTAATTTCCATCCTACGAGCAGACGATCTATAACACTAAGATTAATTAGAGAAGGAGATCTAATTTTCATTCTGTATGGCGAGATACCTCCATCACTAAATAGGTAAAATCCCAACTCTCCTTTAGGAGCTTCTACTTTCCCATAACTTTCGGTACCTTCTGGAGCTCTCAATACTTTAGGCAAATCCAATCTGTAATCACCGGGTTCGATTTGATCCACGCATTGCTCTATGATTCGAAGGCTTTGTCGAACTTCCTGCATTCTTACCCAGAATCTGTCGTAATTATCACCTATGGATCCTATGGGAACATCGAAGTCAACCATACTGTAAGCATCATATGGATCCATAACACGAAGATCCATTTTAACTCCGCTCGCTCTGAGTACCGGGCCACTTACGGAATTATTGATAGCTTCTTCAGCGGATAAAGGACTGACTTCACGTGTACGAACCATGAGAATTTCGTTATTAAGCAGCAAATCCTCCATTTCCGCCAAGTCACTGGGGAATTCTTTTAAAAATTCATCCAAAGAAGACCAGAATTCTGACGGAGGGTCCCAAAATACTCCCCCTGGTCGCATGTAACTCAGAGTTATTCGCGCTCCACATAACATCTCAAACATATCGAGGATTCGTTCTCTAGCCCTAAACGCATACATTAACGGAGTCCCTCCGAAAGTGCCTAATTCCTGCAAGAAAAAACCTACAGCAATAAGGTGAGAAGCAATACGCTGTAGTTCAGCAGTCATTGTCCTAAGATATTTCGCACGCAGCGGCGCTTCTACTTCCAGCAGTTTTTCTACTGCCAAACAATACGCTTGGTTATTGGTCATAGAAGCAGTGTAATCTAGACGATCTGTTAGAGTAACTATCTGTACATAGTTTCTCTCTTCTGCAAGTTTTTCTGTTCCCCTATGTAGATAACCTAATATAGGCTCTGCCTCGATTATATCTTCACCATCGAAAGTGACCCTTAGCCTAAACACTCCATGGGTGCTAGGGTGTTGTGGGCCGATATTAATCGTCATAGGTTCCGTTCTGATGCTCATATATGTTCCTACAAAAAATCCTTTCTTAATGGATGCCCTTCAAAGCCTTCCCATAGTAGCAAGCGTTTCATATTAGGATGTCCTAAAAAGGTTATGCCCATCAGGTCCCATATTTCTCGTTCTTGTAAATTAGCGCCACTCCATAGGGAGGTTACTGAATCTATCGAAAGCTCTTCTCTTCCATAAAGACTTGACCTTACAACAATTCTTTTCCGAGTAACCGTGGAAGTAAGTTGATAAATCACATCGAAATGATCTATGAAATCAACCGCAGTAATTGCATTTAAATAGTCCATTACTAAATCTTTATCGGACATCAAAAATTTACACACATCAATTAAACTTTCAGGTTTAATCCATACGTTCATGAAATCTGACTTTTCCACCCACTCGGGATCTATCTCAGAAAGCCTGTTAGCAACTGTGTCGCCATGTAAGTCTTTTAGTAACATGCTCTATTTCATCATTTCTTGTTGTTATTATCTTTTTTAATCTTTTCATGCAATTCCATAATCCCGTATAGCAAAGCATCTGGCCTAGGGGGACAGCCTGGGACATAAACATCGACAGGAATAATGTGATCAACTCCAGGGACAACACTGTATGAGCCGTAATATGGACCCCCGCTAGTAGCGCATACTCCCATGGATATAACCCATTTTGGATCTGGCATTTGGTCGTAAATTCGCTTTATAGCAGGAGCCATTTTCCAAGTGACCGTGCCTGCTATTATCAACAAATCAGCCTGTCTTGGGGATGCCCTAAACACTTCCATACCAAATCGGGATAAGTCGAACCTGCTCATAGCCGAAGCCATCATTTCAAAAGCGCAGCAAGCTAATCCAAAAGAAACTGGCCACAGAGAAGATTTTCTACCCCAATTGACTAGAGCATCTATAGAAGTAACCACTAAATTATTTTTTAATCCCTCAGGTACTTCTACTATGTCGGCTGGAATCGGTTCAGTCGAGTTAGCTATCAAATCTTCGATTTCTAAACCTTCTTTTATATCAGTAGCCATTGTTCTCTCAGGCAGAGTCAATCCTTCTTTTAGCCAATCATCACTTAGCATTTTGTTTATCTCCATTCAAGATCTTTCTTCCTCCAGGCATACATCAATCCTATTAACAAGATTCCCACAAAAACAAACATCTCAATGAGCGCGAACAAAGATAAGTCGAGGAATTTCACAGCCCAAGGATATAAAAATATTACTTCAACATCAAAAATCACAAATAATATGGCGTACATATAATATTTGAAATTAAACTTGTGCCAAGGACCCCCAATAGCCTCCATGCCGCATTCATAAGGGTCTGACTTCACATCAGTAGGGTTTTTGGGTCGTCGTCCTATTTTCTCTAGTGACCAGGAAATAAGTATCAAGCTCGTGGGGATTGCTGTAGCCACCACCGCCAAGATTCCTATCATTCCATATTGAACAGAGTATTCAACAGGCATCTTTTAAACCCCTCTCTTCAGTTATAAACCACGGGGAATTATAACATATAGAAAACATCCACAATAGTAACTTCTATCCTTAACTTCTATGATTTAAATTCAAAACATCTCCGGAAATTTGTTAATATATGAGCAAAATCTACAAACAAATCGAGGATGACTTGACACCGACTAGTAAATATATCAAAGCTAATGGAATAACTCAGCACTACTTAGACTGGGGGAATCACACAGCACCACCTCTTTTAATGGTGCATGCAACGGGCCTCTGCGGCAATGTCTGGAATCCCTACGCGAGGGTTTTATCCGATAATTTTCACGTGATCTGCTTGAATCAGCGAGGCCATGGGTTTACCGACCAACCTACCGGTGAATATGATTTTGAGCTAGTCGGGCAGGACGTAGCCGCTTTCATAGAAGAATTAGATTTGAATAATCTCCATGGGATAGGACATTCTTCAGGAGGACTAGTAACGTTAATGGCTTCAAATATGCTACCGGGCAGATATACGAAAATTGCTCTAACTGAAACAACTATTAGAAATAGATCTTCTATGATAACTCCTGAGCAACTTGAGTCTCGTTTGAACCGTACTCGTAGTAAAAGATTAGTATGGGAATCACGACAAGCAATTTACGAAGCATACAGAAATCGAAACGCCTTCAAAAATTGGTGTGAGGAATCATTTGTAGGATACTTAGATGGAGGAACTAAAACTTTGGATGATGGCAGAGTTGAACTATTATGCCCACCTGAAGTAGAAGCTCATTATTATCAAACACGTTATGGCATGGAAGTAGATAAATATTTCACAAATTTAAGAGGAAGTTACCTTTTGTTACTAGGCAGTTACCAAGGAGGCCAAGTCGCGGATGACCCTGCTATCCTTCGATGGATTGACCTTGCAGAGAAAGCCAAAGTTAAAAATATGGGTATAGGCAGCCATTTTTTGCCATTAGAATATCCAGTAGAAACTCTAGAAGAAGTGTCAAAATTCTTATTAGAAGATTAGAAAGAGGCAAAAAATGAGCGGACCCATTGAAGGAGTCAAAGTACTAGACATATCCATGATTGTAGCAGGAGGAACTGCTAGTAGTTTAATGGCAGATTTTGGAGCTGAAGTAATTAAGATAGAAAAGCCTGATACTGGTGATCCTCTTCGAAACTGGGGACCTTTTATTAAAGATAAATCGGTATGGTGGACAGTACACTCGCGGAACAAAAAATCTATCACGTTATCTTTAAATAATCCTGAAGGTCAAGCTATATTCAAGGAATTAATTCAAAGTGTAGATATCCTCATTGAGGGATTTAGGCCTGGAACGTTGGAAAAATGGAACCTTTCTCCTGAAGAATTGCACAAAATAAATCCCAAATTGGTGATTCTTAGATTTTCGGGGTTCGGACAAACCGGCCCTTATAAAGATCGTCCTGGATTTGGTACAGTAGCAGAATGCATGAGTGGTTATGTGAACATGGCTGGCTTTGAAGACTCTCCTCCGAATTTACCTCCTCTGCCACTGGCAGACGAGGTATCCGGAATCTTTGGAGCAATGTCAGGGATGATGGCGTTATACAAACGTGACACTTCTGCAGATGCCCTAGGTGAAATAATAGATATTAGTTTATACGAGCCCTTAATGAGGCTTATGATTCCGTTCGTGACTATGTTCGACAAGCTCAATATTAATCGAGGACGATCTGGGAACAACTTCCCGGACGCCGCTCCCAGAAACCTGTATCACACTGCAGATGACAAATGGGTAGGATTGTCAGCAACATCTCAAAACACTTGGGAAACTTTGGCTCGAGCAATGGACGTAGAGTCTTTGCTAACATCAAAAAAATTTGAAACCAACGAAGCCAGAATAACTCACAGGGATGAACTAAATAACGAAATCCAGGCTTGGTTCGATACCAAGACAGCATCAGAAATTCTGGACACTCTAATACCAACAGGAGGTATTGTGGGACAAGTTTACGACTCGGAAGACGTAGCCAAAGATCCTCACATAGCAGAACGAAACAACATAGTTGAAATTGACGATCCATTCATTGGCCCTACAAAAATGGTTGGGGTCATCCCTAAATTTAACAATAACCCGGGAGAAATTCGTCATGCGGGACCAAATTTGGGACATCACAATAAAGAAATCTACAAAGAATGGCTCAAATACACCGATGATCAAATAGATGACCTCACTCAAAAAGGTATCATATAGTGACCAAAGGGATATCAGCGCCATGAAAGAACTACTTATATCAACCCAAAACCCCGGCAAGATGCAAGAATATGAAGCTATATTTACTCCACTAGGTGTACAACTTTTATCTCTAGCAGATATGAACATTTCACAGCAAGTTGATGAATCAGGGTCTACATTCCAGCAAAACTCACTGATTAAAAGCTATCATGGTAACAAGATTACTGGTCTACCTTGCTTAGCTGATGACTCAGGCTTGGAAGTCGACGCTCTAGATGGAGAACCCGGAATTTATTCCGCTAGGTACGGCTCGGAAAATTTTACTGATACTGACCGAATGAACCTTGTGCTGCGTAATATGAGGGATGTCCAATACAATAACAGGACTGCTAGATTTGTATGCTGCATATCGATCGTTGGGTTAAGTCAGGATCCCTTAGTATCGATGGGATCGATTAGCGGGATAATCTCAGAAACTCCTGCGGGAGATCAAGGATTCGGTTACGACCCTATATTCCTGCTACCTAGCATCAATAAAACATTGAGTGAACTACACCCTGATTACAAAAACCTGATCAGCCACCGAGCTGATGCGTCCCGAAAAATATTAATGTATTTAGAGAAATTAAAAGATGTTATCTGATCCTGTATAATTAGGTCGCGAAAGCAAAATAGCTTCGCTAGTAAATTTCTAATTGATTGTTGCATATGAATATAATTGATAAATTTAATAGGCCTCTCAAAGACCTTAGAATATCTGTAACAGATAAATGCAATTTTAGGTGTCCTTATTGCATGCCTAAAGAAACTTTTGGAATGGCTTATAAATTCCTACCTAAAGAAGACATTCTATCGTTTGAAGAGATAACTAGATTCGCTAACATTTTCAGCCAGTTAGGAGTAGATAAAATCCGACTGACTGGTGGCGAACCTCTGCTAAGGATGAACGTTAACGAACTTATTCAGATGCTGACTTCAGTGGAAGGCATTAAAGATATAGCCCTAACCACCAACGCCTATTTACTCCCTAAACAAGCACAAAAACTAAAAGATGCTGGACTTCGTAGAATTACAATTAGTTTAGACTCGTTGGATGATGAAGTGTTCAAGCACATGAACGGGGTAGGATTCTCTGTTGACCGGGTCCTATCAGGGATTAGCGCAGCGCAAAAAGTCGGATTAGACCCCATAAAAGTAAATTGCGTAGTCCAAAAAGGAGTCAACGATCATACCATAGTAGATTTGGCTAAATATTGTAAGGATAACAACTTCATACTTAGATTTATCGAATATATGGATGTAGGAAATCAAAATAAATGGGATTTCAAACAAGTAGTACCTTCACAAGAAATTGTACGCATAATCAAAGATGCCTTAGATATACGTCCGCTAGGAAAGAATTATCCAGAAGAAGTAGCAGATAGATATGAATATTCTGATGGTAGCGGAGAAATCGGTCTTATTTCGTCTGTAACTAAACCTTTTTGCTCTCAATGTTCCAGGGCACGTCTAAGTACTGACGGTAAACTGGTGACCTGTTTGTTTGCAACTGGGGGCATCGACTTAAAAACTCCTATGAGAGCCGGAGCTACCGACGCTGAACTAACAAACCTGATACGGTCATCTTGGAATATGAGAGAAGACAGATATTCAGAAGAAAGATCAACAACCTCAAATGCAGGATCCTCCAAAGACAAAATAGAAATGTTTCATATAGGAGGGTAGCATGGAAGGATCTCAAAACCTCCATATATATACAGACGGCTCTTGCAAAGGGAACCCTGGCCCTGGGGGATGGGCCGCAGTGATTTTTACTGACAACCAAATCACCCAAAAATTATCCGGAGGAGAAGTCAACACCACGAACAATAAAATGGAAATTACCGCAGTAATCGAAGGTCTTAAAGCTGTAAAATCCAATTCTAAAATACATATTTTCTCTGACAGTAGCTATGTTATAAACTCAATGACCAAAAACTGGAAAAGAAACGTTAACAAAGATTTGTGGGCACAATTAGACATCCAAGCTAACAGGCATCACCTCACTTGGCACTGGGTCAAGGGACATTCAGGAGATCCAGGAAACGAATTAGCCGATAAACTCGCATATGCAGCTGCGGAAGCAGCTAGTAAAGGAGATATCAAATTGAATGATAATCAACCAACCGAAAGTCTCACTCATATTGACGACGCTGGAAATGCCTCAATGGTGGACGTCGCCTCAAAAAATATTACTGTCCGTGAAGCCACAGCCACCGGGTCGGTAACAATGTCTCGAGATACTCTAGAATTGATCAAACAAGGTTTAATCAAAAAAGGAGACGTATTTACTCTAGCGCAGATTGCTGGGATCATGGGTGCCAAAAAGACTTCTGATTTAATTCCGTTATGCCACCCATTGCCATTAGAAAAAATCACTGTAGAACTCAGCATTGAGGATTCAAGTTCTTCCATCTTAATCGAAGGATATGCAAAAACTTCCAGTAAAACTGGAGTAGAGATGGAAGCTTTAACAGCCGTAAGCGTAGCGGCCTTAACTATATATGACATGGCCAAGGCATCGGATCGCCAAATGACAATATCAGATATAAAGCTTGTCAAAAAGTCTGGGGGACGCAGCGGAGATATAGACTTCTCCTGAGGTTACAGAGTGATTTGTTCCGTGTAAGTTAATTGCCGAATTAGAGTGGCAAACAATATTGCAGATTCATATAGGCTTGCGTTTACATCAGTTACAGTCAACGAATTAGTGATTCCTATTTCTGTGTTAACCATAACGTTCATATTAATATCTACCTTTTTTATTGAACCCTGATCATCAACAATCACACAACCTAGATCAACCAAGTTATGCAAGATTTCTAATCCATATACACCCGAGCCTACTACGAGCTCAGGGATAATTATATTTTTAACAATATTGTCTTTGATAATCAAAAATAAATCTTGAACGATGTCTTCGTGATTTTGCATTTGTAAATACTTGAATCAAATCCTTCTATTTCATTGACAGTTACAAATCACAAGGGTAACATCAATTCTCGTATTTGAAAGTTCAATATCCTACTTACGGCGCGGTAGCTCAGCTGGTTAGAGCGGTGGAATCATAATCCATAGGTCGGGGGTTCGAGTCCCTCCCGCGCTACCAAATAGTACGAGACTACTTACTTATCATCTTCTAACTGTTGGCCAATTTCATCCAAAAAGCTCTCAATTTCTGGAGACAGATTTGACGTTTCATCTGGTTCTGAGTCATCAAGTTCCGCTTTCCGGTCAGAATCATACATTGATTCCATCTGCTCAATCAATCCTTTAAGCTCTGAGTTGTTTTCAACCGCTTTAGTCAATTCTCTATACTGCCTTTGACCTCGTCTAATTGGTGACAAATCTTTAGGTATATCCGAGTATATGGATGATAGAACTTCAATCATCCGGGAAACTCCACTGTAATCTTCTTCGAGTTGGGCATATTGCGGAAGATGTGCCATAAAATTTAATGTCTCAATCTCCAAATCTTCTATCCCCACGGCAAGCAAATTCATGATAGTAGTGGGGCCTTGGTAACTGCTCTGCCTCAATCTCAGATTTTCAACCGGTCTAATTTGGGTGATATCACCAATTGATCCAGTCATTAAGATGGGCCTGGTATGCGGAACTGCGTCATACATAGCTCCCACACGGCAATATCGTTCAACTTTGAATTGTTTGACTATATCCAATATAGATTCAACATATTCTTCACCATTTGCGTGAGGTTCAAACAAGTGCAGGAACAAATAATCCTGTCCATTCTCTGACTTCCCGTGCTTCAGAAAGCTGTTGGGAATCCGCATAGTTCGTTTCCCTTGGACGAATCTCATATTGGGCCTATATCGGGTAAAATCAAAAAATCTACCCGGCTTATGTAATTCCCCGATTTCAGTTGCTCCAAAAAACCGTTCTATGCGGTTTAATGTTAGAGTCCCTACTTTACCTACATCAACCCAAGGTTTGATCATAGCGATTACATACGGGTTGTTAATTTCAGGTAAATCATCTTGTATTTTAAATGCGCCTATGTCCATTAACACATGTTGCCAGAAATATTAAACCTTTTCAAGTTTAATGAATCGCTTCAGAAACAAATATCCATCATTAATAGCAAATAGATATGATACACTGCTTTACCAGTCGATATGAGCATAAAAACTTGAACATTTATAATCAAAGTGTCCAAACATTCAAGTCTCATAATTTCAGGATGTTGTGGACTTCTTCTGTAGCTGCCCACATGTCCGTTGGCATGCAACAGGTTATGCTGGGCTGGATTTCCTACGATATAAGCCAATCCATTGTATTTGTGGGCTTAATTTTTGCTTTAAGACAAGTCCCGTTCGTGATTGGAGGTATGATTGCAGGGATATTGTCTGACATGGTTGACCGTAAGTTTCTAATAATATTCACTTCTGCGATATTAGCTATTATT